>OKXB01002456.1_pt1 | contig 14815 bp, 10 predicted proteins | sample 1601731 | NCBI WGS metagenome assembly OKXB01 (sample SAMN04414077, study PRJEB24778) | human gut metagenome | material: faecal | host: Homo sapiens | reverse complement strand
ACGGCTCCGCTATTTTCAAGAATACTCTTATTATAGTTTATCGCAATTATAAACGCAACCGCTATTTTAACCGATTAAAGCCTTTTTTCTTAATTTTTCGTATTTTTTCTCTGTTTTTCACTATTTGCTGACTGACCAGTCAGTTCTCTTTAAAATAATTCCGGTTTCAGTAAAAACTTTTTCAGATCGCTTGCAGCCACCGTTGCTTCCAACCACTCGCCGGTTTCACTTCGCTGACAAAACACAAAATTAGTCCCGTTATAATACCAGCTTTCAGGAATACCTTTACTGAAATCCACCTTATCTTTCTTTGTCAGCAACCTTAAAACAGGAAGTAAATTGGCATCACGTAAATTCAAAACATCACCAAGTGCCAATTGTGCTCCAGTTTGTACATCAATATTTAATGGTATCTTAGCAAAAATTTCTTTTTCACCTTCATCCAGTACACCAAAAAACACCATACTGATAAACTTTTCACTGACGAAGGTCAATGTATAATCAAGTTCGCAGCCTCCAGTTGCCATATTCTGCAAATAAGGACCAGCAATAATCGCAAAATCTCCATTGAGCTTATTTTGCACCTCAGGCGCCGCAATCGCAGTAAAAACAGGATAAGTTACGCTGCTGCTGTCATGCACCGCCTGCCTCGGTAAAATCCGCCAGTTTTTTTCATTATAGCTGCGATGGAATTTGTCGTCTTTATTTTTGCCGCCGCTGTAAAAAGTTTTACTTTTTAATTTCCAGCCACTGCTGCCATCATATGACCACACCCCGGCCAGCTTCCCAAGCAGGTCTTCCCTGTTTAACCCACTGATGTTCTGCAGCGACAACAGTTCCAAAATCCCGTCCTGCTCCATATCTACAGCAACCAGCGAATGTATTTTCCCGACATACGGGCGTCGATACCCCTTTAATAAGGTACCGTCAACGTCATAAAGCCCACGCTGTTCATAAAACTCTTTCTCTTTGGGAAGCAGTTCATAATTAGTGCTGCCGTCTGCAAAAGCAATTTTACTGCGAAAATCCGGCACAAATTCCGCAGTTGCCGCTACACCTGCATTATCGCTACCAGTAAAAATCTCCTTCACCGCCTTAGGATCAGCAAAGTCAATGATACGATATTCTATACTGCCATCGTCGCCTCCCTGTCCAACAGACAAAATCAGCTGTTCGCCTCTGCCCGTAAACCTTGCTTTTTCTAAACTGCAGTCGTAACCGCCATTAATACTTGGTACATATGCCGTCAGCAATTCAGAGTCACTGCCTTTTAAAAGCAATAAAAAATCATTCCTGTAACTGCTGCTGCGAGTCATCTGACCACCATACAGTTCCACAGTTTCCAGACTGCCGTTACCGTCAACATCCAGCTGCAACAGCGCCAGCGGTTCCTGCTCATCCTGCTGTGCCGAAGCACTGTTCATACTGACCAGCAGTCCAGCTGCAAACATGGCTGCCGACATCATTTTTTTCAAATTTATGATATTTCCCATGCGGGCCTCCGTTCTAAAAAATACTTTCATCTTTATACATTATACCAATTCCTTTACCTTACTGAAAGTTTTTTCTATTTTTGTCTATAGATATTTAAATATTTATTTAAAAATTCTTCTTTTTTTCTGCAAAAAATACTGCAAAAAACTTGGAGATATTGTAAAATTATGAAAGACATTATTTTGTCTGCACTACATTTTTGTACTTAGCGTACAATATAAGGAAGGGAAATAAATGAAAAAAATCTTGATTTTGTTTACAGCAGTTTGTTTTATGTTCTTGATGGCAGGCTGCGGCGGTGAGGACAAAAAAGCCGCTGACCCCAAAGCAAAAACAGCAGTATCTCTGGGTATGCTTCGCCTTACCAGTTCTGCACCGCTTTTTATCGCTTTAGATAAAGGCTACTTTGCCGAAGAAAACCTTGAAATAGATCAACAGTGGTTTGACGCAGCTCATCCTATTGCTGTGGCTACAGCTTCCTCTAAAGTAGACGTCGGCGCTACCGGTATCACTGCCAGTCTCTTCAATATGGCTGCCAGCGGTCAACAACTTGCTATCGTTGCCGATAAAGGCCGTGAACAAAAAGGCTTTTCTTCCTCAGCACTTTTAGTCACCTCCGATAACTACAACAATGGAATTACCAAGCTCGAAGATATCAAAGGCAAACGCATCGGCATTACTCAAAAAGGTTCTACCTTCCATTATATGCTTGGGCGGATGCTGGAAACCAAAGGATTGACTCTTGAAGATGTGGAGATCGTACCTCTTGGCAAATTGAGTGCTGTTATGGCCGCTCTTGAAAGCAAACAAATCGACGGAGCCATACTCAACGAACCCAATATCACCAAAGTGCAGACTGCAGGCTATGGTAAACTTGTCACCCAAGTCGGTGACGTTATCCCCTATCAAACCTCTGCCCTTTTCTTTTCTCCCAAATTCCTGAAAAATGAAGATGTAGCAGTACGTTTCTTAAGAGCATACAAAAAAGCCTGCAATTACTACTATGATGCAGCTATTGACAATAAAGACCCCAAAAAGCTGGACGAAGTCGTAGGCATTATCGCCAAATATGTTAAAGCTCCTGAAGCTGACATCAAGCTCGGCCTGCCTTATATCGATCGTGACGGCAAACTGCTGGACAGCGATATCCAGACTCAGATAGACTGGTATACTTCTCATGGCATGATCGAGGGCAAGCTTGATCCACAAGCCGTCACCAATACCAGCCTGCTCAGCAAGGCTATGCAAAAATAATTTCTCAACAAAGTTTTCCTTATTTTTATACTTTATCAAACAACACCGGAGGCAGTAGTTTAAATGAAATTAGTTATCGACAATGTCAGCAAAAATTTCATCGATCCTCAAGGCAAACAGCTGTCTGTACTTGAAAACGTCAGCTTGACTGTACACAGCGAGGAATTTGTAGCTTTGGTAGGGCCTTCCGGCTGCGGTAAATCGACTCTGCTCAATCTTACAGCAGGGTTGCTGTCACCAAGCGATGGGAGTATTTATTTCACAGATCTGACGGAAGGCCATACTCCTGCTATGGGCATCGTCTTCCAGGAAACAGGCCTGTTTCCCTGGCGCAGCGTTTATGAAAATATTGCCTTTGGACTTGAAGCCACAGGCGTACCAAAGACAGCACAGAAAGAACGGATCCAGCACTATATCAATTTAGTTGGACTCGGCGGTTTTGAAAAAGCCTTTCCGCACCAGTTATCCGGCGGTATGCGGCAAAGAGTCGGTATCGCCAGGGCGCTTGTCATAAATCCTGACCTCCTTTTAATGGATGAACCATTTTCTGCTTTGGACGCACAGACTCGCACGATCATGCAGGAAGAGCTTGTTACTCTTTGGGAAAAGACCAGACTCAGCACCTTATATGTTACTCACAATATTCAGGAAGCGGTAATGCTGGCTGACAGAGTCGTGCTTTTATCAAGACGCCCCGGTAAAGTCAGCAAAATCCTGACCATTGCAATTCCGCGAGCTGACAGGGAAAAAACTGAAAATACCGCTCAGATAGCCGAATTTATCCGCATCATCTGGGAACATATAAGCAGTGATGCCCGTGCGGCTCTGATGGAGGTGGAAGCTAATGGCTGAATATAAAATCCACATCCGTATGACTCACTGGCAGAAAACTTATCCGGCCTGGATATCTTTCGCTGCGATAGCCTTCTTACTGGCAGTATGGGAAATAATCTGCAGTACAGGTCTGATTTCCTCATTGTTTCTACCGGCACCAAGCGCAATCCTTACTGCACTCGGCAAGCTTATTACAAGCGGCGAAATCAGCCGCAGTCTGACAGCCAGTCTTTACCGCATTCTGCTGGGCTTTGCTTTAGGCAGCATCATCGGTTTGCTGGTAGGGCTCGTCACTGGCACCTCTGCGCTGATGGACCGAATAGGAACACCGATCGTCAATGCCCTTTATCCGATCCCAAAAATCGCTTTACTGCCGCTTTTTATTCTCTGGCTTGGAATCGGTGAATTATCTAAAGTCACTATCATTGCTTTGGGCGTTTTCTTTCCCGTTGCGATGAATACCTATTCAGGTGTCAAAAACGTCGACACATTGCTGATCAAGGTAGCTGTCAGCTTTAATGCCAGCTGGTGGCTGACGATGAAAAGCGTAGTTCTGCCGAGCGCATTGCCGGTAATCTTTGCCGGGCTGCGTCTGGCAGCGGGCACTTCACTGCTGCTACTTGTAGCTGCCGAAATGATCGCGGCACAAGAAGGTATCGGCGCTTTGATCCTGCATTATGGAGATCTGATGATCACCGACCGTTTAATGGCCGGCGTTATCGTTCTTTCACTCCTGGGACTCATTTTCAATTTAGGTCTGCAATGGCTGGAACATAAAATAGTACCCTGGAAGACCCAAAGCAAATAAAAATAAACCCCGCTGCGATTAATCGCAGCGGGGTTTATTTATCCAATTACATACATTCTCTGATAGCTTTCGCCATCCGTTTTACACCTTCGATGATTTTCTCTTCCGGCATATTGGAAAAATTGATACGCATATTACGGTCAGTTTTACCATTAGGGTAGAAGGCATCACCGGTAACGCCGGCAACCTTCATCTCGATACATTTGTGGAAAACCTTATCAGCACTGCAGCCCTGCGGGAAAGTCAGCCACAGGAACAACCCGCCTTCAGGATGTGTCCATTCCGTACCTGCCGGAAATTCTTCCGCCATAGTTTTTAAAATCAGATCGCGGCGTTTTTTATAAAGGGCTTTGATCTCTTCAACATGCTTATCCAAATCATAATTTTCCATATAAGCGTCAGCTATCCCCTGGTCAAAATTAGAGGTATGCAGATCGGCGCTTTGTTTGATTTTTACATATTCACTGACAACGTCCTTAGAGGCAGCGACCCAGCCTAAACGCAGTCCCGGACAGAAAATCTTGGAAAAAGTGCCAAGGAACATAACCAGACCTTTGGTATCCATAGATTTTAAGGACGGTAATATCTCCCCTTCATAACGCAGCTCGCCATAAGGGTTGTCTTCCAGCACAGGCAGATTATGTTTGTTGATCACTTCCATAAACTTTTTGCGGCGTTCCAAACTCCAGGTACGACCGGTCGGATTTTGGAAATCGGGGATAACATAAATAAATTTACAACGGTCGGTAGTGCTTAAGATTTTGTCCAATTCTTCCGGAATCAGACCAACATTATCAGTTGGCACTTCTACAAAAGTAGGCTCATAGGCATTAAAGGCATTAAGTGCACCCAAATAAGAAGGACTTTCACATAAAACAACATCACCGGGATCAAGGAACAATTTACCTGCAAAATCGAGACACTGCTGTGAACCGGTAGTGATCAAAATCTCATCCGGATCAACCTCAGTATGATATTTATCTTTCATTCTGGCAGCAATTTTAGCCCTCAGAGTCGGACGCCCTTCGGTCGTGGCATACTGCAGCAGCTGCTGACCTTCTTTTTCCACCAGGTCATGTGATACTTTAGCTATTTCTTTCACCGGAAACAGTTCCAGTGCCGGTAAACCGCCGGCAAACGAAATAATATCCGGCTGTGCCGTCAATTTTAACAGTTCACGGATTTCAGACGATTGCATACGTTCCATACGTTTAGCAAATTTCATAAGTTCTTCCCCTCCAACATTATTAGTTTGTACAATAATAGTAGCTACTTTGTACGTTTATAATTAAAAATTCTATCACTCTTACTGGAGCAAGTCAACGTATAAAATCAAAACGCAACAACTTTCTCGATTATTTGTTTACATTTGTCTTTTTAAAGCGCACCTTTTGCATCAGAGAATAAAAAAGAGCGGCTTTTAGCCGCCCTTTTATTATTCTTAGTACATACCACGATATTTCATAGCTTCTGCCAAATGACCCAAAGCTACAATATAAGCCGCTGTACGCATATTAACTTTATGCTCCTTGGCAGTATCGTAAACTTTCTTGAAAGCATCTATCATCAGACTTTCCTGTTTTTCGATAACTTCTTCTTCAGTCCAGAAATAACGATACAGGTTTTGTACCCATTCGAAATAACTTACAGTTACACCGCCGCCATTAGCGAGGATATCAGGTACAACGAGAATACCTTTTTTGTCAAGAATCTTATCTGCATCAGGAGTTGTCGGTCCGTTAGCACCTTCAACGATTACCTTGGCCTGTACCTTGGCTGCGTTGGCTTTAGTCAGCTGCAGTTCCATTGCACACGGAGCAAGGATCGTAACATCCATAGCCAGCAGTTCTTCATTGCTGATGGGTTTTGAACCTTTATAACCAACAACGCTGCCTGTTTTCTGCAGATGTTTTTCAACATCATAAGGATTCATACCTTTGGGATTATGGATGGCACCGTTGATATCACTTAAAGCAACGATCTTTACACCCATATCATGGATCAGTTTAGCAGTCCAGCTGCCAACATTACCAAATCCCTGCACAGCGCAGGTAGCCTGCTTCGGCTTAATACCCAAAGCTTTGATAGCCTCGCCGGCAGCTACCATAACGCCGCGTCCGGTAGCTGCGTTTCTGCCTAAAGAACCACCCAGACAGATCGGTTTGCCGGTAACGAAACCCGGTTCAAACTGGCCTTTAATCTTGCTGAATTCATCCATCATCCAGCCCATGATTTTAGCATTGGTATTCATATCAGGTGCCGGGATATCCATTTTCTCGCCGATGATCGGAGCGATCCTGTCAATAAAGCCGCGAGTCAAGCCTTCCAGTTCTCTTTCAGAAAGTTTAGAAGGATCAACAACTATGCCGCCTTTGCCGCCGCCGTAAGGTAAACCTGCAACTGCGCATTTGCAGGTCATCCAGAAAGCCAGAGTCTTTACTTCGTCCATGTTGACTCCGGGATGATAACGAACGCCGCCTTTAGCCGGCCCCATAATGGTGCTGTGCTGGCTGCGATAACCGGTAAATACTTTTGTAGTTCCATCGTCCATACGAACAGGAATGGAAACCTCCAGAGTACGTTCAGGAGTTGCGATAATGTCCGCAGCACTCGGGTCAAGTTTCATGACCTCAATTGCTTTGTTCAGAGGAATTTTTGCCATTTCAAACAGATTCATAATGATGCCTCCTTTAAATATTTTTTAATTTAAGCATAATTTTATTACATTTCTAGTTATCCCTACATTCCAAAATACATAGTTGAATTTTGTATAATGTATCCCCTCAGCTTTATTATAACTCTAAGCACAAGCGGCAGTCTAGCTATTTTTATACGCACAAAGAAAATTTTTTGAAAATTTTAGCAATTTATACACTTTCTGCAAATTTATGCATTTTTAATATTTTCCACATCACAAACGAGGAAATTCCTCGTAAAGCTTCCCAAAATCCAAACCGCAAACGACCTTATTTTTGTACTGTTCCCGTAAATCTTCCATGCCATTGCGCAAATGCTTCGAACTGATACCATATTCTATTGAAAGATAGGCTTCCACAAAAGCTGCCAGATGATCGCAGCATTTTAACACAGTACCATCAACGGCCCTATATCCCTTACCGTTCTCATTATATTTTAGCCCAATCTCTTCCGGCCTGCAGGTAATCTTCTCACCGTCAACAACAGCCCGGTTACTGAATTCATCTTCAGTAAAGTACAGGATATCCTCATGCCAGCTATGCGGTAGCAGCGGCAGCAATTTTTCTGCAACCTGACGTTTTTCAATATCCTTGATCAGATCGTCCAGCCCCTGGATTGAGCGTTTGATCGGCGAAATAATGTCGCGGGTCAGCACCTCAGGCAGGTCGTGGAATAATCCACACAGAAAATCATTGACGATACGCTCATCTGAAGCCTGCATTTTTACAGCACAGAAATATGCCAGAGCAGCTACGATCAGCACATGGCCCATTACTGAAGTTTCCGGCACACGCGGAGACTGCGCCCAGCGTTTCTGAAAACGCAGCTGACCTACCAGATCAACAAACTTGCTGGTTTTACCTTTCAGCGACAATTTCTGCACTCCTGCAAGATCATAGTGATCCTCGATCTCACTTTCTATAGCCGCTTTCGTTTCCTCAACACCGTAAATGCCCTGATTGAAATGATAAATAATACCAAATTCCCACTGAGTGGCCAGATAATGTGCAGCACGCAGAAGTTTCTTTTCCAGATAATTTTCCTGTGGTTCATCAAAATGTCTCTGCATTTTAGCCATAAAAACAGGATCCAGATCAGGTATCCGCTGCCGCAGTTCCTCATAAACCCAACTATTGAGTTTTTTACCATGCACACGCATCAATTCATGGAACACCGGCGGTTTGATATCAGTCAGCACGATCCGATGCAGAAATTCAAAAATACCGCCTTCGATCAGTACTCGCCAGTTCAGTTTTGCCTGATGATCCTGCTCCTCATACTTTGCAAGCACATACAAAATCATCATTTTATGCGCTTGCTTATCCAGCTCCGTGAAGCCGTTAGGACGGATGTGATCGTTCCAGCGCTGAATGTGCGCCGCTTCATATAAAAATTCTACAAAAACCTTATTCAGCATTTACTTCCAATCCTTTCATTATTTATAAAGCAGATACGGCCGCACCTGCTCAGCAAACTCCTGTGCTTCCCTGTCCCAACGCGGCAGCAGGCGCTCTAATGGCACCCCCACGCGCAAAGCCGTTTCGCCCAGGGCAATATCTATTTTATAGCCTTTACCGCCATAGCGGGCCGGGTAAACAACCTTGTCAGGATACAGCTCTTCAATGCAGCGCAGGATATTCGCCCCGGTAAGCGCGGCACGATATATCTCCGCATCAGTAATATAAATTTCCACACCCTGGCACAGCTCTTTTGCAAACGCTCCGTAAGCTGGAATAAAAGCCGCCGGTCTGAAATACACGCCTGGCAGCTGCAAACTGTTCAATTTATCCGCAACCGCATCTTTTTCAGCAAAGGGAGCACCTACATAATAAAATGGTTTTGTTGTTCCGATACCAACCGAAAGGTTAGTATCCCCCAAAATACCCGTAGTCACGTAATATAAAGCCGTAGCAGCTGTAGGTATCTGCGGCGAAGTGCCTACCCACGGCAGCCCCGTATCCTGCCAGTACATTTTCCGATGCCAGCCCTTCATCGGAATCACCGTCAGATCAAGGCCAAGCTTCTGCGTATCGTTGATATATCTGGCATATTCCCCGATAGTCAGTCCATGACGCAGAGGCACCGGATAAAGGCCGATAAAGCTTGCCTGTTCTTGACGCAGCAGCGGCCCCTCCATCAATCCCCCAATCGGGTTGGGACGGTCGAAAACAACAAACTTTTTACCGGCTTTAGCACATTCTTCCATAGCATAGGCCATAGTTGAAACATAAGTATAATGCCGGGCACCCACATCCTGAATATCAACAGTCATCACATCGATCGAATCCAGCATTGCCGGCGTTGGCCGTCTTGCCGCTCCATACAGACTGTATACCTTCACACCTTTGTATTCAGCGCCGTCCACATCGTCTCCGGCAGCCACGGCGCCGAACAAACCATGCTCCGGCACAAAAATCCCTGTCAGATCAGTATGCGCCAGTAAAATATCCTCACTGCTGCGCAGCTTACTGTCAACACCGGTCTGATTTGTAATCAGACCCACACGCTTCCCTGCAAACAGCTGCTCATACTCGCCGATGCGTTCGATCCCTAACGTTACCGCCGGTCCATGCACAGATTTTTTATCCTGATCACGCCTGCCGGCATCAGCGCAGCCGGTTATTAAAACAACTACCAACAAAATCAATGCCAGTATCAATCGTTTCATTAATAAAAAGCCTCCAAATTTTGGAATTTTTCCGCAAAAAATCATCAAAAACTGTCATTATTGCGTATGAGTATCAATATTCTCTGTTTTTTAGCAAAATACCTCTAAATTTTACAAAAAATTATTGAATTTTTGGGTCAAATCTGTATATAATAAGTTGTTATCTGCATAAGGAGAAAATCTGCATTACGAAAGGTTGTGACAAGCAAAAAATGAAAGAAATGGTCCGTTTACAGGGAATCACAAAAAAATTTGGTAATAACGTCATTATCCCCTCTCTCGATCTGACAATTTACGATGGAGAATTTATTACGTTGCTCGGTCCTTCCGGCTGCGGCAAAACCACTTTGCTGCGCATGATCGCCGGCCTGGAAACTCCTACCGAGGGCAGTATCTATCTGGACGACGAAAACGTCACTGCCTTGCCGCCCTATAAACGTGATGTGAATATGGTATTTCAACATTACGCGTTATTCCCTCACATGACTGTTGAGGAAAACATAAAATTCGGCCTGATGATGAAAAAAGTTCCTGCCGATGAACAAAAGGAACGTGTTGCTCAGGTCCTTTATCTTACCCAGCTCGAAGAGTTCCGAAACCGCCGTCCCCAGCAAATGTCCGGCGGACAGCAGCAGCGTGTCGCAATTGCCCGCGCTTTGGTCAACAATCCCAAGGTCCTCTTACTGGACGAGCCTTTGGGCGCGCTGGATTACCAGCTGCGCAAAAATCTGCAGCTGGAACTGAAAAACCTTCAGCGCGGTCTGGGTCTGACCTTCATCTATGTAACGCACGATCAGGAAGAGGCATTGACCATGTCTGACCGCATCGTCGTAATGAATAAAGGCGTTATCGAACAGGACGACAATCCTGATAATATTTATCATTATCCTTCCACAAAATTTGTTGCCAAATTCATCGGCGAAAGTAATTTCTTCGATACTGAAACTGAAACTTTGGCCCTGCGGCCGGAAAAGCTGAACCTCTGCGAAGAAGCTGAAAGCGAAGACAAAGCCGCAGCGCACCCCGAGCCTGCTTTTTACGGCACCGTCGTCGATGTTGTCTTCTACGGCACTATCGACAAAGTATTTGTCCGTCTTGACAACTCGAACCAGACCGTAGTCGCATATCAGTACTTTGACGACGTCAAACGCTGGACGCCCGACGAACGCGTCGGCATCTGGTGGTACGAAAGAGACGAGGTGAAAGTACAGCGATGATGAAAAACGGTAAACTGCTGGTAGCGCCGGCCCTGCTCTGGCTCAGCATCTTTTTCGTCATACCGCTGCTGATCGTCGTTGCAGTGTCCTTTGCCGGACGCACACCGTATGGACAGGTCATCTTTTCTTTTACCATTGATAACTACCTGCGTTTTTTGGAACCCTTATACCTTAAAATTTTTGCAGATACCCTGGTCGTAGCTATCGTAACTACGCTTGCCACGATCCTGATGGGGTACCCGCTGGCCTATACCATAGCCCAGCTGCCTAAAAAATGGCAGCAGCCCGGTCTGATACTGGTTATGATCCCTTTCTGGATCAATTTTCTGATCCGTTCCTATGCCTGGGTCATTATCCTGCGTTCACAGGGCGTAGTCAATACGCTGCTGTTGAATCTGGGCCTTATCGACCAGCCGCTGCAGATGCTTTACAATGATATGGCCGTTATGCTTGGTATGGTCTATGCACTGCTGCCCTTTATGGTGCTGCCGATCTATGTATCTATCGAACAGCTGGATACCCGGCTTTTAGAAGCAGCATCCGATCTGGGTGCCAAACCGCTGACAGCCTTTCGTAAAGTTACTCTGCCCCTGACCATGCCCGGTATTGCTGCCGGTACAATTCTGGTCTTCATTTCTTCGCTGGGGATGTTCGTTGTTCCCGACGTTATGGGCGGAGCTAAATCGGCGCTCATCGGCAATCTCATCCAAAACCAGTTCCTGTCAGCCCGTGACTGGCCCTTTGGCTCGGCGCTCTCCATAGTGCTGGCCGTACTGAGTCTGGTGCTGATCATCCTGTACTACAAAGCTCTGCAGGCACAGGAAGGAGGTGACGGCGATGCAAAAGACGTGGCGTAGCCATCTGATGGTAGCCTATTCTTTGGCTATTCTGGCTTTCCTTTATCTGCCGCTGCTGATCCTGGCCATGTATTCTTTCAACGAATCAAGGATCAACGCCGTCTGGACAGGCTTCACCTTCAACTGGTATGAAGCTCTTTTCCAAAACCGCCGCGTTTTAGAGGCACTCACCAACAGCCTTTTTATTGCTGTGATCTCTACAATAGCCTCGACTACGCTGGGCACGATAGCCGCTATCGCGCTCAATCGTTACCAATACAAGTACAAACCTGTCATCAACGGCCTCTTATACCTGCCGATCCTGATCCCGGAAATCGTTATGGGTCTTTCCCTGCTGGTACTATTTGCTCAGGCACAGGTACCGCTTGGTAAAACCACCCTTATCCTTGCACACATCACCTTCTGTGTTTCCTTCGTTGTCATCACTGTCAACGCCAGACTGGAAGGTATGCGGCATGAACTGGAACAGGCAGCAATGGACCTGTATGCGACTCCGTGGAAGACCTTCCGCTACGTCACATTACCGCTGGCACTGCCAGGTATCGTGGCCGGCGCTCTGATCGCCTTTACGCTATCTATCGACGACTTTATTATCAGCTTCTTTGTGGCAGGTCCCAATTCTACTACGCTGCCGCTTTACATCTACGCTATGGTCAAACGCGGCATCTCACCCGAGATCAACGCCCTGTCCACACTGCTGATGTTCGCAACGATCACGCTGGTCGTGATCGCTCAGATCCTGCAGCCGCAGCACACATCTGATAAAAACTCCGATTGATATCACAACTAACTGTGATACAATATAAACAACAAATAAAATGATGAAAGGGTGATCCGACAATGAAAAAACTTTTTGTTTTCCTCATCGCTGTTTTAACGTTGGCTCTCATGGGCTGCGGCGGTGACGCTCCCAAAAAGGACGCAGCAGCTCCCGCCGGCGGCGACAAGCAAGTGCTGAACCTGTTCAGCTGGGCCGACAATTTCGATCCGGAGCTCATTGCCGAATTTGAAAAGCAAAACAACTGTAAAGTAAATTACGACGTTTTTGCCAATAATGAAGAACTGCTGGCCAAGATCCAGGCCGGCGGCGCGCAATACGACCTCATCCAGCCCTCCGATTACATGGTAGCAACTATGCTGAAACTGAACCTTCTGGAAGAGCTGGATCTTGATAAAATACCCAATGCCAAAAATATCGTCAGCAGCTTGAAGGCTCCTGTTTACGATCCCACCGGCAAGCATTCCCTTGTTTACACCTGGGGCATTACCGGCATCGTCTACAACAAAAATTTTATCAAAGAAACTCCCACCTCATGGGAAGACCTGTGGAACCCGGATTATAAAGGCCGCGTGATTCTGCTTAACGACAACCGCGAAGTTATCGGTATGGCACTGAAGAAAAACGGCTATTCCAACAATTCCACTGACCAGGCTCAGGTAGAAAAAGCTTTTAATGACCTGAAAACGCTGGCTCCAAACGTACTGGCTTTCGACACCGATACTATCAAGCAGAAATTTATCGCAGAAGAAGCCTGGATCGGTACTATGTGGTCAGGTGATGCTTCCTACACCTACAAAGACAATAAAAACATCGGCTTTGTGATCCCCAAGGAAGGCGCTACCATCTGGGCAGACACCTTTGCTATTCCCAAAGGCGCTAAAAACAAAGCTTTAGCTGAAAAATTCATCAACTTCATTTACGAACCCAAGATCAGCGCTAAAAACTATGAATATATCGGTTATAACGACCCTAACGAAAAAGCAATGGAATTCCACAGTGAAGAATTCCGCAACGATCCCATGCTCAAGGTCGGTATGGATAACATCGACAAAGGCGAATGGCTCATCGATATCGGCGAAGCCCTGCCTATGTATGACCGTTATTGGACTGAACTCAAAACCGCTAAATAAACACGTAGCGACCTCTGTTTATTTAACTCTGCTTTAAGATCAGGCTGTCTCCCATGAGGCAGCCTTTTTTATAACACATTAAAGGGGAAGTGTTTAGCTTTATGAAAAAACTTACATATTTACTGACCGCTCTCTGCTTTGCCGTTCTGCTGGGCGGCTGCGGATCGGACAACTCAGCTAAAGATGCCGGAGCGCCCCAGGTCCTGAACCTTTACGGGTGGGCAGATTATTTTGATCCCGATGTTATATCTGATTTTGAAAAGCAAAACAACTGCAAAATCACCTATGACGTTTTTTCTAACAATGAAGAACTGCTGGCTAAAATGCAGGCAGGCGGAGCCCAGTTTGATATCATCATGCCTTCCGACTATATGGTAACTACCATGCGCAAGCTGGATATGCTGGAAAAACTGGATCCTGCCAAGATCCCCAATGCAAAATATATCAGTGCTGACCTGCGCAAGCTGCCCTTTGACCCGACCGGCGAATATACCCTGCCTTATACCACCGGCATCACCGGTATCATCTATAACAAAAAATATGTCAAAGAAACTCCTGCCAAATGGGACGATCTGTGGAACCCGGAATATAAAGGACATGTACTGCTTTTGAATGACTGCCGCGAAGTTTTCAGTGTAGCCCTGAAAAAACATGGCTGGTCTAATAACAGCACTGACCCGGCTCAGGTAGAAGCAGCCTTCAAAGACTTGAAGCAGCTCAACAGCAGTGTTATTGCCTACGATACCGAAAACCTGAAACAAAAGTTTATTGCTGAAGAAGGCTGGATTGGCATTATGTGGTCAGGCGACGCCGCCTTTACTTACAGAGAAAATAATAATGTCGGTTTTGTTGTCCCAGATCAGGGCTCACTGATCTGGTCAGATAACTTTGCCATACCCAAGGGCTGTAAAAATAAAGAACTAGCCGAAAAATTTATGAACTATATGTACGACCCCAAGGTCAGCGCTAAAAACTGGGAATTTATGAACTGCGCCAATCCTAATGACGAAGCACTCAAATATCACTCCCAAGCCTACCTTGATGACCCCATGCTGAAAATTGGCAAAGAAAGCAT
>OKXB01002432.1_pt1 | contig 14938 bp, 6 predicted proteins | sample 1601731 | NCBI WGS metagenome assembly OKXB01 (sample SAMN04414077, study PRJEB24778) | human gut metagenome | material: faecal | host: Homo sapiens | reverse complement strand
GTTCATCCCTGTGATGTCTGCGGCGGTACGGGCAAGATTATTGAACAGCCCTGCGAAACCTGCCGCGGCAAGGGCAGAGTGAGCAACGCCATGAAGGTTGTTGTTACAATCCCCGCAGGCATTGATGACGGGCAGAGTATTCGCCTTGGCGGGAAAGGTGAAGCGGGTTACAACGGAGGTCCGGACGGCGATTTGCTTGTGACGATTCGCGTGAAGAGCAGCAAACAGTTTGTGCGTGACGGCTATAACCTGTACACAAACCTTACAATTCCCGTAACGACCGCTGTTCTCGGCGGCGAGGTTACTGTTCCCACTCTTTCAGGCGAGTTGAAATATAACATTCCCGAGGGAACCCAAAGCGGAACAACATTCCGTATGCGAGAGCAGGGCATACAGAAGCTGCGCCTTCCCGGCAAGGGTGACCTTTACGTAAATGTCACCGTTGAAATTCCCAAAAAACTTACATCGGAACAGCGCGAGTTGTTCGAGAAGCTTGCGGAATCAATGGGCACAAGTGTTCCTGCCGGAAAAAAACGGCGCGTACGGAAAAAATAATCAATAAGTTAACAACAGACCATCGGTTAATAAGATAACTTTTTAAAATACAAACAGGGACGGGCAGTCGTTAAGAACTGTCCGTCCCTGTTTTTTGTTTGCCGATGCAGCAGACGTTTTCAGGTTAACCGTATGCTGTTATGCGGACTGCATTGCTTTGCGAATTATCAGGAGCGCATCAACGGATGTTATATCGCCGCTGCCGTCAATATCGCAAATGCTGAAATCAAGGCTGCCGGAAACGGGCGTTGCAATAATCCCAAGGGACATGCGAAGCACGGTGAGGGCGTCGGCAGAAGTTACAACACCGTCGCCGTCAACATCACCGAGAAGGCTGTATTCAGCGGTGACAGTGCGGTTTTCGGTAACGTTGACAAGGCTGCCGTTCCAACCGGTGAAAATATAACCATCATGCGCAGGTGCAGCAGGTGCGGTGACATTGCTGCCGTGTTCAACGGAGACTTCGGCGATTGCGGAGCCGTCGAGTCCGTCAACGAATGTAACAGTGTAAACATTGATTGAAAGCACAGCGTCAACCGTCAGGTCTTCGGCAGGCATGGTTTCGGGAACAACCCAACCGGAGAAAGTGTACCCTTCGGGTACGGTGTATTCGGGCACAGTGATTGCTGCACCGACAGCGTAGGTCTGTTCGGCATAGAACTCACCGTTGACGGTGTAGGTCAGCGTGTATTCGGGCAATGATGCGTTCACGGAACCGTTCGTTGTATGAACCTCAATATCGGTGACTGTGCCGCCGACAGGAAGATTAACAAATCTGTTCACATCAACGTTGACAGGAGTTGTGCCGGAGAACTCGGGGTTTACGGTCGCCTTAACGGTGAGCAGAACATTTTCATCTATGCCGTTGCCCGTCATGGGAGCGTCCGCACAGAGTGCGCCGACATAAATCGTGCCGGGCGTTGTGGTGAAGTCGATAACGTTCATGGAAGTGTTTTCGAGAATTGCACCGGGAACGACTTCATTAACGGTCAATTTTGTGCTGTCGTAACCGATATGCATTTCAAGAGTGTGCGCCTCGAACTTGCCGCTGACGGTGACGGGAATCTCGACCTGCTGACCGGAAATCGCGGTGATTTCGGGTGCAGAGAAAGATGCCGAAACGGGAAGTTCTTCGATGAGGATGCGGAGTGTTTCTTCGGCCGCGGTGAGAACATCATAATTGCTGACAAGGGCTTGCTGTTCGACAGTCAGAGCATCATATGCCTGCCTTGCTTCCGCAATTGCAGAGGCGCTTTCAAGGCTCACCTCTCCGATTGCGGAAATCTTCGCTATAACATCGCGAACGGGGGCATTCTGCTGATATTCGTCTTCAAGCTGCTGCAGAACCGCTGCGGCAGCATTTACGTCTTCCTGACTTGCATAAATCGCGGTTGCGGCACTCATGGCAGAGTCTGGAATTTCGATGCCGTGTTCGTTAAGCGTTGCGATAAGCGTGCTGAGCCTATCTTTGTTTGCAACGGGGTAGAAGGATGTGTTGTCACTGCCGCCCATTGCATAACCGCCGCCGATATCGCTGCCGTAGGCAACGGTGAACTGAACGCGGACAACATCGCCGTCGGACAGATATGAATCCGAGAAGCCGACATTGGGGAACACATTGTTAAGACAGTACATCCAGCCGGAAGCATAGCAATAGTCGAATTCGCCGAGTTCGTTTTCGCTGTATCGGTCTTCAAGCGTTATGCCCCAAGACGAAAGCGCATCAACAAGTTCTGCGGGAGCGTTGACGGGAGAGACGGGGATATTGGGAATCGTGCCGTCCTTAATTGTTGCAAGATAGAAACCGCCTTCAACGCTGCCGGTATGGGATTCGGTGAATCCAAAGCGGTTAAGCACACGCATCAGTACCGCGGCAGCGCAGTCACCGGCATAAATATCGGTAAGCACGGGTTCAACGATGTAGCCTTCACCGAGGGAGAATGCTTCAATGCTGAAGATCGCCTGACCGACGTATTCGCCGTCTTCTGCGGGTTGATAGGTAATAGTGTATGTCAACTCAGCATCGCCTGCGGAAACAACGACGGTGTTTTCACCTTCAACAGTAAAGTTCAAAGTGAAGCTCGTCTGCGTTGCATCGTCCCAAGTGGGGGAGAGTACATCGCCGTTGAAAGTTGCGGTCGGAGTGACTTTGTTGCCGTCGCCGTCCTTTGCAATAACAAAGAACGTGCGTTTTGCTGTCTTCTGGATTATTCCGTCAGACAGGGTTGTTTCAATGCTGTAATTGCTTTTCACAGCATCAGTTAAGGTTGCTGCGCCTGCAAAACTCATCGGGATGATTCCGATAAGAAGTGCGAGTGCAAGAAGGAAGGACAGAATTTTTTTCATTTTCTTTTCCCTTTCGTTTTATTTTAAACGGCCGGAGATGAATCACAGTCCGTTTAATTCTGTCGGAGCTTTATCCCGGAAGTTCATCATGATGATGTTCCGCCGGGATAAAGCGTGGTTTTTTCTGCGTTAAAGCAGATTATTCAATGCCCATTGCTTTGCGGAAAACGAGCAGTGCGTCAATGGATGTGATTGCGCCGTCGCCGTCCATATCGCAGATGATGCGCTCCGTTTCGTTTGCGGGAATGATTCCGAGAGCGATGCGAAGCATCAACAGAGAATCGGCAGTGTCAAGGCTGCCGCTCCCGTTTGCGTCACCGCGAAGCATAAGCGCTGCGTCAATGGTGATATTCTCTGCCGGCATGGTTTCGGGAACGTCCCAACCGAAGAAAACAAATCCTTCTTCAGGATTGTACTCAGGTGCATTGACTGCATCGCCCGCTGCATAAGTCTGTTCTGCATAGAATTCGCCGTTGACGGTATAGGTGACGGTGAATGTGGGCTGCGCTGCGTTAATAACAAGGTTGATAACGCCGTCAGGTGCGTGGTACTCGGTTCCGGGAACACCGTCCCTGTTCTGATACATAAGTGAGGGATGGGAAATGATGAACATATTATCCTCGGAAGTCAACGGAGCCGTTGAATAAACAGCATAGGCAGTTATATCCCGCACCGTACCGTTTGCGTAATGCGCAAGCACCTGCATTCCCGTCGGATCAAAGGTTTCGCCGATGGCATAGACGGTCTTATCAGGCAGTTTGGCAATTTCAATGCGATCAACAACGCTTCCGACTGCCATCAGGTAAGCGGAATCGTTTTTGAAATAAATGGTTCCGTCGGCATCGATAATCGGGCTGCAAATCGCATACTGAGCCTGCGCCCCGTCGGGAGTGAACAAAACGGGAGCACAATCGTATGTTGTGCCTTGATATTCCTCCTGCACGACGGCGGAAGGTTCGGTCTGACCGGGTCTGTCTGCAATGACGCGAAGCATACCGGGAGTAAAGTTATCAAAGAAATAGACGTAAACAGTGTCGTCATCACCTGCATATGCAGTGGTAAGGACGCCGCTTGTCTGCGGATAACCTTTTGTGCGCACCGTGTATGCAATGCTCATGCTTTCAAGGTCAATAACCGTGATGTTGTGTCCGGAGTATGCACCGAATTGTGATGTTCCGGAAACACCGACATAGGCCCTGCCGTTGTAAACCGTCGGAGTGCAGGTACTCATGGCGGGGTTTGATGGGTCATCCGCATAGTTGAACAGCTTTACAAAGCTGAGCGAACCCTCGGTGAAGCGGCCGTCCGCTTCAACATGAACAGCATAGAAATAGCCGCCCTTGGTTGTGAAATAAGCTGTACCGGCGGAGCTTGTACCGTTTTCATCATCGGGAACGAAAGTGACGCTGCTGCGTGCATCCCCGGGGTGAGGAAGGGTGATACTGCCGAGAACCGAACCGGAGGTTGGGTTCAGCGAAACTATCCTTGCGTGGCCGTCGGTATAGCCGCTTTCGCCGTCATCAGTGTCAATGAGAACAAATTCATCGCACACATATGCGCCTGCCCAATAGAAGCCGCCCTTTGAAACATATCTCCAGGAAGCATACTTTGTTTCGTTGCCGACATCGGGATCTTCGTCCGTTGCCGAAACGCATACGAAACTTGCATCGCCTGTTTCGCTCTTCCAAAAACCGGTGTAAATATAGCCGTCATGGTAAACGATCGGGCAGTTCGGCTGTCCGCCGTTTGAGTCCGTGAAGAGCCAAAGAGAATCGAGAGTGACGGCATCAAATGCCTGAATTCTGCCGTTGGACAGCCCGACAAATATCATGCCGTCCGCATAGGTGGGAGAATTAATCGCAAAACTTGAGCTTGCCGCCATGGACTTTGTGACAAGTGCCTCACCGCTCGTTTTATCAATTTTGTAGATATTGGTTCCTGCATAGACGTACAGAAAATCATCAACAATGATGGGGCAGCTGCAGGCATTTGAGCCGTAACCGCTGCCGAACTGAGTTGCCCAATACAGCACGGAGTCGTTGGCGATCGTCGGTATGGGGTAGTCAACAACGCCGTTGTTAAACCGGTTGGCGCGGAAAGTAGGCCACTGAGCGTCAAGATTCGGGTCAAGATTCGGATTCGGTTCGGCAGCCGTCAGAACAGCATTGATTTCAATGACTTCATCACTCTGAACAGGGATATAATTCGATTCATGAATGCCTGCAAAGCCGACCTTGGTAACGGTGTAAGCATAACTTTCACCGGGGATAAGACTGTAGGTGCCGTCCTCGTTTTTAGGTACGGAAAGGCTCGTGCTGTTTGAAATAACGAAGGTTATCGCATCCGCAGGTTCCGTTACAAAGCGCACCGGTGTGGGCGCTGTCTTGGCAAGATGAAGCGTATAGGTGCTTTGCACGGAGGCATCGTCTTCGTGGCAGATGGTGACGGTGATGTCTTCACTGCTGAGCGCGGAATCAAGAGAAACGGAGACATTTGACGGGTCATCAAAACGTTCACCGTTTACAAGCAGATAATAACCGCCTTTGTTGGGAGCAGTTTCGCTCGCGGTGCTCTTGAATGAAGCAGAAATAATAACTTCGGGAATACTCAACGCAATAGTTGCATAGTAGTCGGCCCTATCTCTGTCATATTTAACAATGCTGCCGTTTTCATCGCGTAGCACAATATCGTTCACAATACCGTTCGCTTGGGTTTTTGCCGAAAGTGTACCGAGGCTCAACGCTCTTCTCGCAACGAACGTATACTCCTGATAGTATTCAACCGAATCAACGGTCTTTGTAAGTCGGAGTGTCATCGTATTTGCGTAACCGCAGTTGGATGCAACAAACTGACCGCAGGCAACCGCACCTGCAGCACTTTCAACCGTTGAATTAATTAACTTATCCACGGGAACACCGTTGGTTAAAGCAATGGAAGTCTGCTTGTCATACAATGCATGAATTTCATACGCATCGTCATTGCACGTAGCCTTCATAAAGAAGGAGGAGTTTGCATCCGAAACGGTGAACATGTATTCGTGTTCGGCGGAAACAAAATCCCGGTCGAGAGGATAAACACGGGTATTTGCATTACCAACGTTACGCGCAGTGTATGCGCCGACGGCTGTGAGCTTGTCCGTGCTTTCGGGTTCGGAAACGGTAAAATCAGTGCCTTCCGCCGCCGTGAAGCTTGCGGAAGTGTGAAAATATCGGTTCTTTGTTGCGATACAGTCATATTCTTCACCCGGAGTGAGAGCATATGTGTTGACATACACACCGTCAACAACTTCACCGCATACCAAAGGTTGAATCACACCGCCGGCGGCATTAACAATTTCTGCTTCGGTTCCGGCCGGGATGATGACGTTGACGTCGGTCGCCTGAAGGCGCGTAATGTTCAGCGTGTAGGAAAATGTTCTTGTGATGTTTTCTTCTGCATTCACGGTATATTCAACCGTAACATCTACAGCGGTGTTTTCGCCGATGCCATTGAGAACAACCTCGCGCTGCGTATCATTGCCGTTCACGAGAATTCTGTAATCGGAAAGAACGGGGAAGGGTGAGATGACAACGCTTTCGGCAACGGTAGTGAGGGAGTATTCGCCGGTAAGGGGGGCAAACTCTATAGGAAGCCGTGTGCCGCTGCCGAAAACCTGAAGATCGGCAAGCGTCGGAATGCGCTCAAGATTGATTTCAAAGGACTGTATCTGAGTCTGTTCACCGACATAATAACGCGCTTCAATGTCAAAGCTGCGCTCAGTCATGCTGTTTTTTTCCCAAAGGTTCGTGAGCACTGTATAGCGGCTTTCCCAACCCTTGTTGTTTGCGGGAACGCTTCCGTCGGAATTATCCCTGCCGTTGATGTCAACATAGCAGGCATAAGTTTTAACGCTGTCTGAAGGAAGATCCGCGCCGCGCGTAAGGTACATATAGACATTGCCGTGGTTTGTGTCTTCAACTTTGTAGGTTGCGGTGTGAGTTCCGTAATCCTGCTCGCGTTCGTAAAGCTTCTCGAGTGCGCCGCTGTCGGCGTGGAAGATTATGTCTCCGAACCACTCGCCATAAGGAAGTGCAGCATCGATTGCGGAAGCAGAGTACTCTCCGCTTTCGGCATCGGGAGAAACGGTCACCCTGCCCTCAATGCGGTTGTGCCCGCCGTCGGAAACGGAATAGGTTGAAACACCTGCATAAGCCTGGGCGGTTGTTCCGTTGTAAATGCTCGCATTGCCGTAGGCGTCGGTAATGGTGATAACGGGGTTTTCAATTGTAATACCGTTTTGAGTAACATTAAAAACAACGTCGTATTTGTCGCCTTCGAGATATGCGGCATAATCCCGCATTGCGGAATCAAGCGCGGAGAAAAGCAACTGAGCCTGTTCTGCATTTGCATTGCGCAGGCCGCGCAGTGCATCAGCATAGGCAGTCTTTGCGGCGGGGTAGTTTAAAACGCCGTTGACGGAATAATTGAAATCGCCCATAAGTGTTATAAGCGCAATCATTTCTTTTGAGGCAACCTCATTTTCGGCAAAACCTATTGCGGTTATGTCGGAAGCGGCCGCATCAAGATCGTATCCGCATTCACCGGTTGATTCGTCATAATCATAAAATCTGACGAAATTACCCCGGACACCGTCAATTGCGGTGATGAAGCCGCTTTCAATGCCGCTGAACGTGTGTCCGCTTGCTTGAAGAGCTTCTTTAACAGTTTGGCCGTGAGCGTAATCGACCCGAACGGGTTCGATTATCGTGGCAGTTGCGGTGGAAGCGGTGAGATAAAAGCTTCCGCCGGTTTGCAGCAGCTTTGCGGCAGCGGCGGATGCGGGAGCAAGGCACCCGAATGCCAACATGATGCAGAGCATTGCAGCAATGAGTCGTGTTGTTCTTTTCATTAAAAAACCTCCTTATGATTTAGTAATAAGCTGAATTGAATACAGCTTTTACTTATATATAAACACAGGCGATATATCTGTCGCGCAGCCGTCCGAAGAATGAGCGCGAACTCCTGTATTTGTCAACCTCTGATTCAATATACGTCTGCATATCTTCTTTTTGCTCAGCAGTCATTTTATGGTTGCTGAACACGGCTTCAGCGTTGAGCTCGGAACAGCGGGAATCAATTTTGCTGATATCAAGTCCGCATGCAGCCATGAACATGTTCAGGTAGCCGAACATAAGTGCAATGGCTTCGTTCGGTTCGGCATTGAGCATTTTTTTGAACGCTCGTCGAAATCTGATGCGGCGTACTGCAAGAAAAACAATCAGAGCCGCTGTGAGCAGAAGCAGAATCGGAATGAATGCCAAAATCAGTGCTTTTGCAAGCTTTGTACTGTTAATTCTGTTCAGATTCTTTTGCGGACGCGCGAGGCGGATATCGGGAAGGTTATCATTCTGATAAGTATCCTCCCTGTCGCCTGAAGAATCCGGTTCGTTCGGAGCTTCGGTGTTATCGGAAGGATCCGATGAATCGTCAGTCCTTCTGTCATTACCGGAAAAAGCCGAATCACTTCCTTCAAAACCCGGAGTTGTTTCAAACGGGATCCATCCGATACCGTCGAGATAGTATTCAGCCCATGCATGCGCATCCGCTTCGGTCAGAACAACACGCCCCGAAACACATCGCGCAGCAGCTGTTTCGGCATTGATATAATAGCCTTCGACATACCTTGACGGAACGCCGAAATATCTCAGCATAACGGCAGCACATGCTGCATAGTGAACGCTGTATCCGCGTTTGCCGACCCGAAGAACGTATGCGGCAAAATCATTCGTTCCGCAGTCGGTTTTGACCGTTTCATCATAGGTAATGTTTTCCTTCAGCGCGCTTAAAACGAGCGGCAGAATATCCGAAAGGGCAAGCGCAGGCGGGGCTTCGCCGAAAATTTCGGCCATTGCAGCAGTTGCTTCGGGAGTAAGAAGCAAACTTGTTTCATACACAAACTGAGCATAGGCGCGTTCGTCGGACAAGTACTTTTCAACGGAATCCCCGTATGTATCCTTCAGCATTCTGCGGAGCTGAGGCGCACTCGGAACGGAGCTGCATTCAATGCTGAAATCTCTTCCGGTATTGTTCTTTCGAATACATGCGGAATCTCCGATGCGGTCTTCATCAAGAAGCTTTCCCGCAGCAGCATTATACGGAAGATACAGATAACGTCTGCATGCTGAAAGCAGCTCTATATCAACTTTGCTTTTTGCGCCTGCATTTCCGCCGTCAGCTTCAACAGCGGCTGCTGCGGAGCTCAATTGAGCTTGGGCAAAAAAACCGTCGGAATGAAGCCAGTAGAACAAGTCGTTGTATTTCGCAAGTTCTTTGTTCGGCAGCGATTCCCAGCTCGTTCCGGTGTAAACTTCTCCGACCATTCCACGAAAATAACCGCTTTGTATTGTTTCGGATGTTACAGCAATTGCGGGGGTTTCGGAAGCATTGCGTGCGCGGAGGGGAGAGAGCCGTCCCTCGGGCATGGAATTTGTTGTTTCATCGTAAACCACACGGTGCAGCCAAATACCGAGGCTGCTGCTGAGTGCATTCAGCCTGCTGTTCGAACAGAAACTGCGCATGGGCAGAGAACCCAGTAAGACTGCCGAAGCAAGAAGCAGCGGAACGACGGCACAAGTGAGCTTTGCGCCCTTTTTTTGAAAATGCGGAACGGAGAGACTTCCCGCAGCAAGATGTGTTATTCCGCTTGCAATTATTAAAACCGCACCGACAGGTGATTGTGCAATGCCGCTTGCGGAAAGTACCGTGCCGAACAGAATAACTGCGTATGCAGCAATGCGTCTCCCGGAAGAAAACAGTTTGGCTGATGCTGCTGAAATAATGCTGCAAAGCAGAATAAGGAACGGCAATGTATCGGCAGGTTCGGATTGCACATCGAGATGGATTTTTCCTGTCAGCTTTATTAAAAGCGCAATGCAGTCATTAGTGAGTGCATCAAGTCCGCTGCGTATGCTCCCAAAAAAGAGTATGGAAAACAGGAAAACTGCGGCACAGTATAAAGACACTGCAACGGTTCCCCTCTTTCCGCAAAAAAGAAGTATGAGCACGCAGATTATCGGAGCTTCAACCGCAGTAACCGTAAACGCCGAAACGCTCAGCGACTTAAAAATCGAAAACAGCAGGATGTTGAAGCCGAGTGTGAACATAACCGAACAGAGCAATGCTCTGGAAAAATCCCAGAAGCTTTGACAACATGCGCTTTTAGACTGCTCAATATGCAATTCGTCTCTTTTTTCTCTTTTAATCATTCAACTCAACCACAAATTTTATAATACGAAACCGGTTTAAAGGTCAACATCGGACAGTTCTTCCGCATAATTGTCTGAAGAGAATGCCGTAAACGTACCGTTGTCGCCCGCACGGCAGAGGAGCCGCTTTGTGTTTGCACCGGCGCAAAACTCCGCAGCAGAGTCTGAGAACTCTTTGCCGATAAACACGATTTTTCCGTATCCGCAGGCGCCGCGTTCCCTGACATATGCTGCGAAGGCGCTTTCCGAGGGTTCGCATTCGATAAGCCATTCGGCCGCAGAGGGAAGCTCATCGGAAGCATTCACGTCGATAAACTCAATTTGGCCGCATTGCGGGCGTGCAATTGTAAATGCGGTTCCGGAGTCCGACAGTGCGGAACAGACAGAGACTGCAACGTCACTGATTGCATCGCATTCAGCGGCTGTACATCCGGATACGTCCATGCAGATAAGCAGTGAACGTACTATCGGAAAGCTTGCGTCGCGCACGATGAGGTCATCGAATTTACAGGAGGCCTTCCAATGCACCTGTTTTAAAGAATCACCCTGTTCGTACGGGCGGAGTTGAAAAACTTCGGAATGATCCGAACCGCGTTTGCCGGGTGCATAGTCGCTGCTGTCTATATCATGAGAGAATGCATCGTTTCTGATGGCGTCAATATCGAACACTGTCGGCATAAATAAGCATTTTGCATCCGTTCGCAGGGAAGAGCTGCTGCGTATTCTTTTAAAAAACAGTCCGAAGCAATCGGTAAGCTCTGTTCGCAGGATCTGCGGTGAAACGCTGCCGCAATGCATCGATTTTACAGAAAACCCGGTTCGGCTTTCCGAAAGTGCAGGGACGCTGCAACGAATGACCGAAATGCGGTTTTCTCCGTTAAGCTTGTTTAGCAAAATCAGAGTACAGCGCACGAACGGCAGCGGAATGATACTGTCATTGCGAAGAACGATCTCGCAATGGCAGCTTTCCCCGCGGGGACAGGAGGAAGAAGCTTTAACGGCAAATTCAACTTTCGAAGCGGCGAAACAGTTGAACGCAAAGCAAAGCGGGGGAATAAGCAGCACTGCTGCAAGCGGGAACAAAACAGCAAGTGACGGAAGCTTTAATGCGGTGATTGTGCAGCAGAAAAGAATCGACAGATACAGAACAGCAGCTGCAATGCGCCGCAGTGTGCAGCTTTGTGCAAAATCTTTTTTTACTGCAAAATCATCATCGAGCCCCGCTGCTTTCTTTTCTTCGGGTTTGGGGTTATGCTTCATCTGCGTTTAAAATCCTTAATTCCCGGTTTTTTGTGTTCGGAAACAATTTCATCGGCAACATCCGTTTCGGTATACCCGCGCATTCGCGCTTTTGTGTTCAGAACAAGTCTGTGTGCACATACATCGCGGAAAACTGCGGCAACATCGTCCGCCGTAACATAGTCGCGGCGGGAAAGATAAGCATATGCTTTTGCGGCACGGCTCACCGCCAACGCACCGCGGGGGCTGATTCCGAACTGAACCGATTCGTGATGCCGCGTCTGCTCGGCAAGTTCGGCTATGTATTCGTAAACTTCATCGCATATGAATGTTTGTCGAACAACGTCGATTGTTTGCACCAGTTCATTGGCTGAGCATACGGCTTTTACATCGTCAAGCGGGTCGGAACGGTGTCTGTCCCGCAGTATTTCAACTTGACTTTTAATATCGGGATAACCCATGCTCAGTTTGAACATGAACCTGTCCAGCTGAGAAACGGGCAGCAGCTGCGTTCCTGCCGACCCGATCGGATTTTCGGTTGCAAGAACGATGAACGGGGACGGAAGTTTATGGGTTGTTCCGTCAACTGTAACTTTTCCTTCCTCCATCGCTTCAAGCAGAGCGGATTGGGTTTTGCTTGAGGTGCGGTTGATTTCATCCGCAACAAGAAGATTTGTCATAACCGCTCCGGGCTTATACGCAAAGTCGGAATTTGATTTTTCGAAAACCGAAAAGCCTGTCACATCGGAAGGCATTGTGTCCGGTGTGAACTGAATACGTTTGCAGTCAAGTCCGAGTGCCTTTGAAAAAGCAAGTGCAAGGCTTGTTTTTCCAACGCCGGGAACATCTTCCAGCAGTATGTGTCCCTGCGCAAGAATTGCAGTCAAAACCTTTTCGATAATTTCGTCCTTTCCGACGATAACTTTTTTGATTTCAGATTTAATGTTGTCTGTCAGCATTTATAATCACCGTTTATCATTAATTAATATTTTCGTCGCGCAGGCAATATCAGGCTTTAGACTTTGAAAAATCATACAGCCTGCCGAGCTTATTGTCCGCTTTGTACAGTGCGATATGCGCAAGCATTGCCTGCTCCGTGGACATAAGGTTTCCTTCCGAATCGTTCGCAGAGTGCCTGTACACGCTGCCGGGGAGAAGAAAACTCTGCATTCCGTCAACAATGTTTTTACCGCCGCGCATGAAACGTTCATCGGTGCGTGGGTCGATACCAAGTGAACAGAGTGCAATAATAACCTGAGCTGTCGACTCGGTGTTTTCTGCACCATACGAGCAGAATGTGCAGTTTTCTTTCATTACAGCGGCAAGCCGTGCCAATGCACGGTCAACAGTGCGGGAAATTTCACCGGGGGATATACCGACGGAAAGTGCGTTCTGACTTCCGCAGTACGGGGCAAGAGCTTGAAGCGCCATTGCGGTTATATCAATGTCAAATGCACCTTTATCAAGCCCAAACCCTCCGCCGGGTTCTTCGGCAGCAAGAATTTCTTTAATGATGCCTGTTCGGGTATACCTGCTTCCGTCAGGAACCGTATAACTTTCGGAATCAAGGGTTATCAGTGCAAAAATGTATGCGTTCAGTCCTTGCGCGCCGAGTTCGCCGGGGTAGTTGTAGGTTCCGAACTCAATAAGATTCACCGGTTCTCCGTTTTTATCCTCCGAAAATGCTGCCGGGTCACCGCCAAGTGCGAGCACCGTAAGAGCAATTCGGTGGTAGTCGGTTGCTCTGCCGAGGGATGAATCTTCGCCGAGTTTATTTTTTACATAAGCTTCAAGCGCGTGCAGGTAGGCTGTATAGCTATCCTCCGCACCGCCGACAGCGCATGCCAAGGCTGCCCAGTCGCAAACGGAAGAACCGGCAGGGAATTCATCCGACGCATTAAGCAGACAGTCGCCTTCTTCAACTCCTGCAAGTTTCTTCATGCCCTGCGCAATCTGAAGAATGCGTTCGGACATGGGAGGCTGTACTCGTTCTTTATGCGGAGCTGCACTGCATGCTGCAAATGTGAGCAAAAACGCAAGCAGCAGGCTCAGAATTGATTTAATCTTTAACGTCATTATTTATCGCCTTTCTTTTTAAACCGGAATTTTCGGGTGAGCCCGCAGTACCGATGCAGATTTGCGGCACAAGCGTATGCGAAAGAATGAATGCGCTTTGGCCGGGACTTCCTGCGGGAAGCACTTCGCGGTAAATGTCATGGCATTTTGAACAGCGGTACTCAATGAAACCATCCTCATCGTCAGTGGGTTCGACACGCTGAATTATTTCATAATCGTGCTCAAGCTGAATGAATCCTCCGTCAATCCAAAGCCCGCAGTAACTTGAAAGTGAGCCTTCGGAGCCGCCGGAACCGGTTGCGTCATATCCGCCGATATCCTTGCCGAGAGCAAGCGTAAACCGCAGACAGAGTTCGTCACCGTTGATTGGGTAGTATTCGGAAAGTCCGATTCCCGGGTACATGCCGTTTATACAGTACATCCAACCGGAACACCGCGTGAAGTCGAATTCTCCGATGCTGTCTCGGTCGTGCTGGTCCGTAAGAGTTATGCCGTCACGGAGTATCAGCTCCCAGAGTTCCGGAGGAATCTCAACGCTGTATGCAATATCGCCCCACACAATGCGCCGCAGATAGAAATTCAGCTTCGGTGTTCCGCTGAATTGCGCTTCAATGCCATAGTCCTCAAACAGGCGCAGCAGCACTTCGGCAGCGTTTTCGCCTTCATGAACGGTATAATCATCATCAATAATGATGCCGAGCCCGAGGGTGGTTGCATCTATTGAAATATGGATGCTTCCGTTTTCATCTCCTTCACCGACGCGGTGATAGGGCAGAATGAGTTTTCGGAAAGTTGAGTTCCCTTCATCATCCCATGCAAGTATCGTAACAACATGGTCGATGTCGTCTCCGACATTCGGCGGAGTCAGCACAAGGTGATATTCAAACACTGTGCTGCCGGTCGGATTTGTTTGAACAACACCGTCAAGGGTAACAACGATATGGTTTGCGTATATAACATTGCCTTCCCAGGTGCGTGCAGCAACTCTGAGCAGGAAACGGCTGCTTGTGATCACACTGTCGTCGCCGTCGCGGTTTGTTGTTATCACCGGCGGATGTTCACCGACAACAGGATTGTCTTCATCGGCAGGCTGATTGCGGTAGGTGATATAAAAGCGCACAGCACCGCCGCAAAGTTCACTTCCGCGATAGAGATACATTGTGATTATGTACTCATTGTTTATCGACAACACCGGACGAAAATAACTCTGCTCATCCGGGTGAAGCAATTCACCGTTGTTCACGTTGTCGTAACGGCCTTTAATATAAACTTTAAGTGAAAGATTATCTCCCCCGGCAGGGTATGCATAAAAAACAAGTGTGTCGTTTTCTATATCGGCAGGAGTATATATTCCGCTGTAAAGATCCGTTGCAATATACGGCTCTTCGGGTTGGGGAGTGTATTCCCCGCCGGGCTCGGGAGTGATTTCTCCACCGGGCTCGGGAGTGCCGTCTCCACCGGGTTCGGGAGTGCCGTCT
>OKXB01002422.1_pt1 | contig 15014 bp, 16 predicted proteins | sample 1601731 | NCBI WGS metagenome assembly OKXB01 (sample SAMN04414077, study PRJEB24778) | human gut metagenome | material: faecal | host: Homo sapiens | reverse complement strand
TCTTTCACCTCCACTTATATCTTTCGATAAATGTTAGTGAAATTCCTTTTAAATATCAAAAAAATATGTAAATTTTGATTATTCCATTTAATTTTAATTTAAAAACTAACTTATAATCAAATTTATTTGCATAAATTTATAGAAATTATATATTTTTATGGTAAAATATATGGCAAGTTGGTGATTTATATGTACAAAAGTAATGTTAATTTAAATTCTTATAAGATTTTTTATGAGGTAGCATCCAGTGAAAGTATATCTGATGCTTCGAAAAGATTGTACATAACACAATCTGCAGTTAGTAAGGCCATTAAAAAATTAGAAGATGATTTAAATACTAAACTATTTTATAGAAATTCAAAGGGAGTTAAATTAACAGATAAAGGAAAACAATTGCTTTTTTATGTTAATGAAGCATTTAATAATTTAATTACTGCTGAAAGAGCTATCATAGAAAATAACTCATTAAGTAAAGGAAAAATTTCTATTGGCGTTCCATCACAAATTGGTTCCTTTTTTATTTTTGAAAATATTGCCGATTTTCACAAAACATATCCAAATATAGAAATAACAATAATTAGTAAAACAACTACACAATTATTAAAACTCTTAGAGCAGCATGAAATTGACTTTATAATTGATACATCACCCATCAATACAAATTTAGATAATATTGTTATAAAACCGTTAAAAGAAGTCCAAAATTGTTTTGCTATCAAATATAACTCTAACATTAACATAGAAAATATAAAATCTATTAAAGATCTATCAAACTATCCATTGGTATTACCAATTAAAGGTGCATATAATAGAAAACAATTAGATAAAATTGTGGAAAAATATAATATTAGATTAAATAATGTAATAAATATTCATACTAGTGAAATGATAGTAAGTTCTATAAAAAAAGATCTTGGTATTGGTTATATTATATATGATGTCATTAAAGATAATATCAAGAATGGTGAACTTAAATTAATTAATTTTAAAGAAGAATTGCCAAAAACAGAAATTAATTTGGTATATATTCAAAAATATCTAACTATTGCTCCTAAATTTTTTATCGAAAATTACTTAAAAATTCATATTGACTGATATGAATTTTTTTCATATTGCTTATGAAATATATAGAGGATTATAAAATAAAAAATGGTGGTATACTTAATTCATTGGAGGAATAAATTATGAAGAATATAACGAATATTGCTTTATTTGCAAAATCATTTTATTTACTTGGTGATAGTCTTAATTTCTGTTATGACTGTAAATATTGCAGGTTAAACTGTGAAAAATGTGAGGAAAAACATTATAAAATCTTACCAAGTGATATTAACCCTATTTTTACAAATATTCCTGTTGCTATAAATTTATTTTATGGAGATCCATTATTACAAATTGATAATACTATTAATTATTTACGACAATTGGAAAAAGTAAAACATAAAGGGCCAGTTGTTATTGTAACTAAGGGGGATTTTAGTAAATTTCCAGATATTAATTTTGATTTAGATTTACACATAGCCTTTTCTACTTTTGGAGTTGACTCACCATTAGATGGTGGAAAAATGGAAAGATTTGTAAATAATTTAAAACAAACAAAATTAAGAAAAAATAATTATAAATACTCTATTGAATATAGACCCATTGTATATAATGTCAATGATTCTATCGAAGCATTTGATACAGTATTAAAACTAGCTAAAGATTATAATATGGCCATAGGATATTCAGGATTACAAGGAAAACCTGAAAGTGCAAAAATATGGAAAGAAAATAATATTGATTTGAAACCATATCCTGGTTATGAATTTGGACATAAAAAAATTATCGATGAAAAGATTGTAACTTTATTTGAAAAAATGGCAAAAAAATACAATGTTCCTATCTTTCGAAAAACATCTTGTTTATTTTCATATGTCCATAATTTACCAAGAGATTATAACGCACACTATTATAGACCAAATGAAATGGGGTGTGACAATTGTATAATGAAAAAGAAATGTCAAACTTTCAAAAAAAATTTATCTATTGATACTAATTTACAAGAAATTATACCTTTTGAATACAAAATTATAAATAAAGAAGAACATGAATGTATACTAAAGAAAAAAGGAATTTGTCAGGCACCTACTGATGATTGTAGCCATATAAGTGGAAAACTTATATATATACCAGAACTTATTACTATAACTGATGTTAGAATTATAAAATGGTTAACTGGTTATACTGTTGATGCCTGCTTTTACGAATCACCAAATATGAGTAGTAAATGGGTTAAAAACAAAACATTAATAAAAAAGTATAATTATTAAAGCATATTTTAACAAAAATATTGCTTTTTTTCATAAAATACGGTATCATAATATTTCCAAAGAGAAGGGGGAATTTTGATGTATACATTAGATTTTAGTTTAATATTTAACAATATTATTGATAATATAGATAGTCTTAGTGAAGAAGAATTATTAGAACAATTAAATTTATTATATAGTCATATTAATTTACCTGATGAAATAAAAGCATCTAACAAATTAAAAAGAATAATTTATAAAACTATTAAGGATATTATTACACTATATAAATATAAAAGTATTGTTGTTAATAAAACTAGAAATAATTATTTGTGTGGAAATAATCCTACTAATTTAATTAATTCGGAATTTTCATCTCCATATAACTTTCTAAAATTAGATTTAGATGATTTTGAAATAAACAATTTTATTATAAGTGGTGAAATAGGTAAAATTGAACAAGCAATAAATATATCAAATTTAAATTTTTTCCCAATTACATCAAAAATAATAAGTGACAATTACAAATTATCAACTAGACAAAGAGAAATTTCTTTTGTCAGAACGGGACTAACTACTAATAAATTAGAATATACAGATACTTATATATATTATATTAATAATATAATTGATAGTATAAGAAAAAATACTTATGTTTTAAAAAACATTGAGATTGATAATTATAAAAAATTAGGATTAAATGATTTATTAAATATTGTTTATTATCAGATTGAGCAAAGTATAGTTAAGCCTATTAATTCATTAATCATTAAAAGATGCCATAAATATCCAGAATATATTGAAGTAACTAGAAATAATCAAAAATTTTTAACTACCTTTAATATTGAAAATGGTATAAATTCATTAATTAATTATTCTGAACCAAGTAATAAAACTATTACAAGAATTGATGGAAATGTTTATACTTCATATATGCTTTCAGGACAAAAGATAGAAAGTAAAGAAGATAAAATAGTTGATGAAATACAAGATGATCAAGAAAAAAATGATTTTGTTAAATATTATAGTTATGTAAATAAAACGTTATAATTTGGTATAACGTTTTTTAGTATACTATTATTTGTTTATTAGTATCATTCTTAATAGAATCTTTATACTCAGTTGGAATAACAATTGTATTTATATCACCATCAGATATATATCTTGTTTCTTTTAAACGATTAAAATTCATCTTTATATCAAAATTTTCACCATTATTATCATATGCCCTTATACGTTTAATAAATTGTGGATTGAAACTTTTACTAAACGGACTATAATTAGCTTCCCATCCTACTCTTAAAGTTGATTTTGTATTATATTTATAGCCATTATATGTTCCTTCTATAATATACTTAAAATTACTATGGTCATCATCATATGGAGAGCCAAATGGCAAAGCAACAATATTTACATATTTATCTTTAATAATACTATCTAATTTTTGGTACATTTTTCCAACTTCCTGAGTTGCTTTATTTTCATCTACAGTTGTAAAATCTACATGGGTATATGTATGATTACCAATATCATAACCATTATCTATTAACCAATTTAATATTTTTTCATTATATTCAGTTTGTCTAAATAATCCCCCATTTATGAAAAAAGTAGCTGTTACATTATAATCAGGATATTTCTTTTTATATTCTTCTAATATTCCCACGGCACTATTTGGATCAATAATGATATTCCCATTACTATCCAAACCAGTTACTTTGATATTGTTTTCAAGACCATCATCAAAAGTTAAAACAATAGGACTTTTACCCATTTCTGTATCAATTTTACCATCAATATAATCTTCTAATCTAATCATTCTATATCCTTCATTATAATAATAATCTAAATCTTTTCTAAATGATTCAGCTGTTCTTGTATATCCATCTTTATCGACATTTCCACCAGTATATGCTGTATCACTATCCTTTAAATTAACTATTCCGTGATACATCATAACAGGTATAAGTCCACTTTCATCTACATTATTTTCCTTATATTGTTTTTCCATATTCTTACCCTTAGATTTAGATACAACAATTTTAGTATCTTTTTTTAATGTCTCATCACTTTTAATATTCTGCCATGTAACATTATCCTTAATGATACTATCATCAAATACTTCATTTATTTCTAAATCAAGATTATATTTAGTTGTAAATTCCACTACTTCTTTAATATTTTTATTATAAAAATTAGGCATTATCAATTCATCCTTTTTATTATTAAAGATAAGTATAATCATAACAACAACTATAAAAATTAAACCAATTAACATTTTTTTCATACAACTCACCACTTATTATTCTAACCATATTATAAATTTTTATTTTTTTTAAATTTAACACATACTATTCCAAAATTAACCAATAATAATATTTAGATTGGAGGATTAGTATGAAATTTTTAAAATTATTATGGAAATTATCTATATCCTTTTATATTATAATACTTATTTGTTACACTTGTATATGTTTTTATGCTGTAATGAAACCAAAACTTAATATTAGTATTGCAAATAGTTATTATTTATATGACAAAAACAATAATTTATTTTCTGGTTCCAATGATGATTGGATTAGTTTAGAAAAAATATCTGATGATTTGATTAATGCAACAATTGCAATTGAGGATAAAAATTTTTATAAACATCAAGGTTTTGATTTTCTTAGAATTATAAAATCGCTATATATAAATGCGATTAATAGACAAAACCTACAAGGAGCATCAACAATTACTCAACAATACGCTAAAAACTTATTTTTAGATTTTGGAAAAACGTGGGAAAGAAAAATTGAAGAAGCCAAACTTACAGTTAGATTAGAGGCTCACTATTCCAAAGACGAAATACTAGAGGGTTATTTAAATACAATTAATTATGGTGGAGTTTTTGGCATCGAAAATGCTTCTAAATATTATTTTAATAAAAGTGCATCTGATTTAACACTAGCCGAAGCTTCTATGCTAGCAGGTATACCTAAATGGCCATCTAGGTATTCTCCTTTTATTGATGAAAAGGCTGCTAAAGACAGACAATATTTAATTCTAGAAGCAATGGTAAATAACAACTACATAACTAAAGAAGAAATGGATAAAGCATATAATGAAGAATTAGTTTATCACGGTAAAAAAGATTCTACATCACTAATTACACAAAAATATTTTGAAGATGCCGTTTATGATGAACTACAAAGTATTAAAAGCATACCTTCTTCACTTCTTAAAACAGGTGGACTTAAAATATATACAACTTATGACTATAATATTCAAAAAAATATGGAAGAAAGTATGATTAACAATTTAAAAAATAATCAAGATATACAAGTTGCAAGTGTGGCTATGAATCCAAGTAATGGAGAAATATTAGGACTCATTGGTGGTAGAGATTATGCGACTAGTCAGTTTAATCGTGCTACATCTGCAAAACGTCCTGTAGGCTCTACAATGAAACCACTACTATACTATGCAGCACTTGAAAATGGTTTTACAGCATCAACAACTTTTAAAAGTGCTAAAACGACTTTTACTTTTAGTGAAGACAAAACATATAGTCCCCAAAACTATGGTGATAAATACCCTAATAAACCCATTACTATGGCTGCTGCTATTGCTCTATCAGATAATATATATGCCGTTAAAACACATTTATTTTTAGGTGAAGATGCTCTTGTTGATATGGCTAAAAGATTAGGAATTACAGCTAAATTAGAGCCCGTTCCATCTCTTGCACTTGGATCTCAAGATATAAATTTAATTGAAATGTTAAACGCATATGCCACTTTTGCTAATGAAGGCTATAAAGTTACCCCTCATTTAATTACGAAAGTTGAAGATATGGATGGTAATGTTTTATATGAATTTAATGAAGAGCCTGATAATATTTTAAATAAGAGTTTAGTTTATATTATGAATGAATTACTAACAAGTACATATGCAAGTGAATTTATTGATTATACTTACCCTACGTGTGCTGTCATAGCTGGAAAAATGAGTAGAAAATATGCTGTCAAAACAGGTACAACTGATACTGATCATCTTATTTTTGGTTATAATAAAGATTTAATTATTGGCGCATGGGTTGGATATGATGACAATAAACCAACTATTCCTGCTGATGGGCTTGCTATCAAAAATATGTGGATTGATGCAATGGAAAGTAGTCTAAAAGATTCCAAAAGTACATGGTATGAAATGCCATCTAATGTAGTTGGTATGCTTGTTGATCCTATAAGTGGTGAGCCATCAAATGGTAAAAATAAAAGAATGTTTTATTACATAAAAGGTACAGAGCCATATGAAGATTATGATTTAGATGACTTACTTCCTACCATTAAAGAAGTAGAATAATTATCCCTTGTAAAATAAGATATTTAATTATATAATAAATACATAAAAAGGAAGATTTTATGTATAAAAAATATTTAAATTGTTATAGCACACTTCTAATAAGTTTATTATCAATTACCCTTGGAATATTATTACTTACTTTAAATATTAAATTATTATTTTTAGTAATCTATTTAATATCTATTATACTTATTATTTATGCTGCATCTAACTTATTAAAATTAATAACCAAAAAATATCAAAAAGAGAAAAAAATAGGAATTATAATACAAATTTTATTAAATACTATTATTCCTATTATTTTTGTTGTCATTCCAAATATTCCATTATCTATTTTTTCTATTATTTTTGGACTTTATATTTTATTTAATGCTACTGTAAAACTAATTAATTATATTATTTTAAAAAAGAATAAAGTTAGAGGAAGACTCATAGAATTAATAATATTTATTTTTTATTTAGTATTTGGATTATCTTGCATATTTTTACCACTTGTTAGATTAGATACTATTATTACTATTATAAGTATTTATTTTATCTTACTTGGTATAAGTCAATTTACCGATTTTATTTTTCAAGTAATACCTAAACATAAAAAGGATAATTTAAAAAGAAAAATTAAAATTACTTTACCTGTTTTCCTAAGTGTATTAATTCCTCATAGTATTTTACAGGAAATAAATAAAGATATTGAAATTGAATATAAAAATAGAAAAAATATTTCTAAAGATAATAAACCTGACATTGAGATTTTTATTCATGTAACCAAAGATGGTTTTGGAGCTATGGGTCATGCTGATTTATATTTTGATAATGAAATAATATCTTATGGTAATTATGATTATCACTCTATTAGAGTATTTGAATCAATTGGTGATGGTGTCTTATTTACAACTCCAAATAAAGAAAAATATATTGAATTTTGTCAAAAGAATAGTAAAAAAACATTATTTGGTTTTGGATTAAAACTAACTGATAAACAAATTAAAGCTGTAAGAAATAAAATAAAGAAAATTAAAGAAAATACATATGAATGGAATATACCTAGTATCTTAGCACAAGAAAAACCTTCTAAAAAAGATTTTTATGCAGTAAGATTATATAGAGAAACACAGCCTCAATTTTATAAATTTAAAAGTGGTAAATTTAAAACCTATTTTGTTTTAGGTACTAATTGTGTTCTTCTTGTTGATTCTATTTTAGGTGCATCAGGAATAGATATATTAAAAATAAATGGAATTATTACACCAGGAACTTACTATGATTACCTAGCTACAGAATATATAAAGAAAAACAGTAATGTTATTTCATATACTATTTATAAATAAGCATATATTTAAGTTATCTTTCATATTATGTATAAATGAAAGGAGCAATATATGGACAAGATTGATACAAATTTTTCTACTTTAAGTCATGCTGTAACAATAAATGAAAGGAAAAATTTACTTATTAGTGGTGTAAAAAAAATAGATAGTTTTGATAATGAAGAATTTTTAATGGAAACTAATATGGGTTATATTGATATTAAGGGTGAAGAACTAGAAATTGTAAAACTAGATACCTTTCAAGGCAATGTATCAATTAAAGGAAGAGTAAATAGTTTAACCTATATGGAAGGTCCTAATAAAAAAGATAAAGATGAAAATTTATTTAGTAAATTGTTTAAATGATCAAATTAAATATACAAATTAATTTAATCTTTTTTTCATTAATATATGGTCTTATTTTCTCTTTATTTTTAGATTTAAATTATAAATTATTACACCATAAAAATATAATTATTAAATATATATCAACTATTATTTGTACAATCATTAGTGTCATAACATATTTTTATGGAATACAAAAAATTTGTTATGGTATTCTTCATATATATTCACTGATATTAATTATTGTAGGTTTTATTATTCATAATTTAGTTTTTAAACTAATTGAAAAAAAGAAAAACAAGTGATATAATTATCTATAATAGTAGGTGATTATTATGTCTAAGAAAAATAAGAAACTTGCAAAAAGAAGACTAATTGTTTTTGGTTCTCTATCCATTGTTGCAATCATATGGTTTTTTTCGACTTTAATTACTTATACTATGAATATTAAAAATTTAAAAAATGAAAAAACAAATTTAGAAAATCAATTATTAGAATTAAAAGAAAATGCTGATGATTTAAAAAATGAAATAGAAAAATTAAAAGATCCTGAATATTTAGCAAGATATGCTAGATCTGAATATTCTTATTCTAAATCCGAAGGAGAATATGTTATTAAGATTAACGAAGATGAAGACAATGTTGTACAAATAACTAAAGAAAAAAATAGTTTTAGTAAATACATAATTGGTGGAAGTGGAATACTCTTATTATTAATTATTGGATATATAATCAAAAAATAACCTAGCATTTGCTAGGTTTTATAGTTTAAAATCATTTATAATATCATCATTCATGTCTTTACCATCAAAATATGTCTTTTGTTTATATTTGCAAACAGCAGCAACTAAATTAGATGGAAAAACACGTGCTAAATGATTATAATCTGTAATGATATCATTATAATATTTTCTTGAAGCAACTATTTCAGCTTCTGACTCTGCAAGACCTAAATCTATTTTAATAAAGGCCTCACTATCCTTTAAACTTGGATTTTCCTCTTTTATCTTGTGAAATTCATTGATAGCGTCATATAATTGTCTATCTAAATCAAAATTGGATAATTTTCTCGAACGAAGTTTAACAATATTTTCAAGGATATCACCTTCAATATTAGTATTAGCCTTGATAATACCAATTGATTTATTTAGTAAATCAAATCTTTTTCTTAAAGTCGAATCAATATTAGCTTCTGCTTCATTTATTCTAATAATAAAATTTTGAAATCTATTATAAATACTAATTAAATACATAAAAATAATACATAAAACAATAAATAAACTAATACATATCATTACTAAACACATCTACTATCACCATATACATTATAACATATATTTTAATTATTTGGAATAAATTCTGGACTATAATTTATTTTCTCATCAAAAGTTATAAAGTCAACATAAATCATTAGTAATAATTGCCACTTACCTGTTGACGGTTCACTAAGTATAATATGATCTCTTCCGGATTGTTCAATTATACCAGTAAATTCTCTATCTCTAAATTCATTAGAGTCAGGAAAAGTCATATGTACCCTTACTTGTTTTCCTTTATTTAATCTAAGTATATTCTCAATATATGATTGTTCCATAGGCATATCAATTTGATTATTGTTACTCATATTGTAACTAGGGGCCATTTCCTGATTAGGAGTTGGTATATTACCTGAATATATTGGATTTCCAGGAAAAGCATTATTATTATAATAAGCATTATTCATAAAATCATCCTTTCAATAAATATTATTATATTTTATCTTATTTATGACAAGCATTAGAGTTTATGATATAATCTTTAGGGAGGATAGATTTATGGAAGTAAATGTTGGAATATCAAATAGACATGTTCACCTAAAGAAGGAAACATTGGATTTATTATTTGGAAAAGATTTTGAATTAGAAATTCAAAAAGAATTATCACAAAAAGGACAATTTGCAAGTAAGCAAACTGTTTCTATTAAAGGCCCAAAAGGACAAATTGACAATGTTCGTATACTTGGTCCTGTAAGGAGTTATAATCAAGTTGAAGTAAGTAAAACGGACTCTTTTAAATTAGGTGTTAAGCCGCCTGTTAGAAATTCTGGGGATTTAGAAGGAAGTGAAAAAATTACCATTATTGGACCAAATGCAACTATAGAACTTGATGAAGGATGTATTATTGCAACTCGTCATATTCACATCACTTTTGACGAATTAGAAAAATTGGGTCTAAAAAATAATAGTACTGTATCAATTAAAATTGATGGTGAAAAAGGTTCTACTTTAGATAATGTTTATTTAAAGGCAAGTGAAGATGCTACATTAGAGTTACATTTAGACACAGATGATGCTAATGCATGCCTTTTATCACAAGGTGATAAAGTTAAGGTAATATTTTAATATGCAAAATGAATACCGTATATGTAATAAATGTAAGGCAGTTGACTCCAAAAAACTTATTAAAATAATAAAAGAAATGGATAAAAATTGTGATATAAAAATTGGCTGTCAAAACTTTTGTGGAATTGGTAGAACAAAACCATTTATTATTTTAAATAATATACCAATTATTGGTAATAATGAAGATGATTTAATTAATAAAATTAAAGAAAAAAAGGTATGTAATAAATAAAATACCTTTTTTTCCTATATAATTTTAGAAATATATATACTAGATAAAGATTAAAATATAATTTTTTACATTATATTGTATTTTTATTATTATTTTTTCTAATATTTACACATTATTTTTAAATTTAATGTATATTTAATACCATTGAAATGCATTTTTCAAATATATTTTGTATATTTTTTTACAAACAGAATTTAATTTTTAATACTTGTTAAAATATTACATAATTATTATAAAAGAAAAAGATGACATAGTCACCTTTATACAAATAATGGTCTTTTTGGTTTTAAATCCAATTTTATCTTACTATTATATTTTTTATATTCAACTACTTTTCCTTCTTTTAAACTCTTATTTACATCAATAAGCCTTTGATTAGTTGAACCTCTATATATACAATCATAAGATCTTAATTCTAACATGAATTTACCATCAACTAAAACATCTATATTTTCAAGTAAATGGTATATTTTATCATTTGTTTTTCCTAAATTAACAAGTCTTTCAAAAGTAAATCCTGTATAACACCATACATTAAGTCCTATCGATTTACAGAATTTTGCTACCTCAAGTGTTGCATCTACTTGGAAGAAGGGATCTCCTCCTGACAAAGTGATACCATCTTGTAATTTTAGGGTTCTTATTTCATTTTTTAATTCTTCTACATCTTTTAAAAAACCACCATTGAAATCATGTGTTGATGGATTATGGCATCCAAGGCAGTTATGGGAACAACCTTGTGTCCAAATAACTGTTCTTAATCCTTCTCCATCTACAATACTATCTGGTTGAATTTCACGTGCAAGTCTAATATCCATATCTAACAACCACAGTCTTTAACTAATCCTTGTTTTCCATGTTTAACACGATCTCTTTCTTCAGCCTTCTTACCGTCATTAAATCTTTCAGTAGTACCAACTAAATATCCTGTGATTCTTCTGATTCTTTCAAATCCTACTCCTTCTCCAACTTTTTTCTCTTTCATAAAAATACCTCCTAATCATTAAAATTATCTTTTATATCATCAACATTTACAGCTTCAAATTCACGTCTTCCACATCCTGGGCAAACATCACCAATAACACCAACATAACCACATACTGGATCCCTATCAACTGGATGGTTAATAGCTCCGTATCCAATACCTGCTTCTTTCATTGTTCTAACTACTTTTTCAAATACATCTATATTATTAGTTGTATCACCATCAAGTTCAATATAACTAATATGTCCTGCATTTGTAAGTGCATGATATGGTGCTTCTGTTTTAATTTTATCAACAATTGATATATTATAATAAACCGGTACATGAAAAGAATTAGTATAATAATCTCTATCTGTTATGCCTTTTAGTTTTCCATATACAGCCTTATCTATTTTAACAAATCTTCCAGATAATCCTTCTGCAGGTGTTGCAAGACAAGTAAAGTTTAAATTATATTTTTCAGTATATTCATCACATTTTTTACGCATAAATGTAATAATTTCAATTCCTAATTTTTGAGCCTCTTCACTTTCACCATGATGTTTTCCAATTAATGCTTTTAAGCACTCTGCAAGACCTATGAAACCAATACTTAAAGTACCATGCTTTAATACTTTTCTAAGTTTATCACCTGGTTTTAATTTTTCACTATCAAGCCATACACCTGCTCCAAGTAAGAATGGGAAATTATATACCTTTTTACTGCATTGAATTTCAAATCTTTCTAATAATTGATCTTTTACTAAATCCATTAATTCTCCAAGTTCTTGATAAAAACCTTCCATATCAGTCTTTTCATTTGAAACTATACCATGTTTAATACCTAATCTTGGTAAATTAACAGTCGTAAATGATAAATTACCTCTACCAGGTGTTACAGATTTATCTGGATCAACATGATTAGCTAAAACTCTTGTACGGCATCCCATATATCCTACTTCCGTTGTATAATCGCCTGGTTTATAATACTCTAAGTTATATGGAGCATCAATAAATGAAAAGTTTGGAAATAATCTTTTTGCTGAAACTTCACATGACAATCTAAATAAATCATAGTTTCTATCTTCTGGATTATAATTAATTCCCTCTTTTACTTTAAAAATCGAAATTGGGAATATAGGAGTTTCTCCATGTCCAAGTCCTGCATCTACTGCAAGTAAATAATTTTTTACAACCATTCTACCTTCTGGTGAAACATCTGTACCAAAATTAATTGAAGAAAATGGTACTTGTGCTCCTGCTCTTGAATGCATTGTATTTAAATTATGTACAAAAGCTTCCATAGCTTGATATGTTTTTCTATCTGTTTTAGCCAAACTACTCTCATAAGCCTTTTCAAAGATTTTTCTTATATGATCTGTTTCTTTCATAAATGGAGCAAAAATATCAATATCAAATTCGATACTATCTAATTTATCAATTTCTTTAACAAGTTTATCCATATTAACAAAATTTAAGAATTCTGAATAATCAAGTAAATCATATAAATCTTGTTTAAATTGCTTTTTAAATGTTAGTAATACACCAGGTGCCATGTAAAAATCAAATGCAGGGATACTTTGTCCACCATGTTGATCATTTTGATTTGATTGAATAGCAATGGCTGCAAGTGCACCATAACTCATAATATCTTTTGGCTTTCTTAAGAAACCATGACCTGTTGTAAATCCATGTTTAAACAATTTATTTAAATCAATCTGCATACATGTAGTAGTTCCCATTGGTAAAAAGTCCATATCATGAATATGAATATCTCCACTATCATGTGCAGCAGCAAACTTTGGTTTCATTAGATATGCTTTAGCAAATTCCTTAGAAACAGTGCTACCATAATGAAGCATTGTTCCCATTGCTGAATTTCCATCTACATTAGCATTTTCCCTCTTTGCATCATCTTCACTTGCACTCTTTAAACCAAGTCCTTCAATAACTTTTAAAAACTTATGTAATTTTTTTTCATCTGAGAACATCTGTCTAGATTGATTTCTTCTTTCACGATATTCAGAAAATGATTCATAAACATCATCATATTTTTTTTGTTTCAAAACATCTTCAATTATATCTTGAATAGCTTCAATTTTAATTTTCTCAGCATCAGCGTAATCCTTTTCAATTTTATCAAGAACAGCCTCATATACCTTATGCATATCTTTCTCAGTATATTTTTTCTCACCAATTTCTTCTTCAGAACTTGGGTTATTAATAACACTATCGAATCCCTTTTTTATGGCTAAGGCAACTTTTGTACAATCAAAATCTACCTTTTTTCCATCTCTTTTAACAACAATTAAATTAATTGGTTTTTCCTCTACAGCTACCATAAATCCTCCTACCTTATCTCTATTTTTATTATAGAATAATATTATGTATTTGTCAATTAACGACATTAATTTTACTTTTTTGATTTTTGGTTACTTTTTGTATTTATAAAAAAAGGAATTTTTAATTTTTTTAATTTTTTGTATATTTTTTATTTTCTTAATATATAGTAAATATCATTAATTTACCCTTATTTTATAAGGAATTATATACAATTTAAATTTATTTTATTTTTTTGAAATTCTTTAATTTTTTTCAATATTTTTAATTTTTATATTTTTTATTTTTCAATTTTTTTAATAATTTTTAAAAAAATATTTGTGCATACAAATGTTCGTAAATAATAAAATAATAATTAATAGAATATACTTTATATGGTGATATATATGAAGAAAATAATATTACTTTTTATATCTTTAATGTTAATTACAGGATGTAACAAAAAGGAATATAATATAACAACAATTACTGAACATATAAAAAATGCATCTGTTGCAGCCACATATCCTGAAACACATATTAAATTATTAGATAAAGAAATAAATTCGTACATTAATTCTAAATATGATGAAATAACAAATACTACTAATGAATTAAATATTGATTACACGTTTGATATTATTTTTAATCGATATATTAATATAACCCTTATATCGGAAATTAATAATATTAAGGATAGTAAAAAGGATATTATTACCTACATATATGATAAAACTAATAATAAATTATTAACTATAAATAATATTGTAAGTAAAAATAGTTTAAAAACAATTAAAAAAACAAGAAGAAGGTTTATATCCATATTAA
>OKXB01002421.1_pt1 | contig 15016 bp, 10 predicted proteins | sample 1601731 | NCBI WGS metagenome assembly OKXB01 (sample SAMN04414077, study PRJEB24778) | human gut metagenome | material: faecal | host: Homo sapiens | reverse complement strand
CTGAGGGAATGCGGTATCAAATACTGCTACGTTCGGAACGCCCGGCATCAGTTTCATGCAGGCATTGATTCCCATCAGGTTTGCCGGATTGTGCAGAGGACCAAGGTCAGCGCACTCCTCGATAACTTTGATTACTTCGTCATCGATGATAACAGAGTTTGTGATCTTCATTCCGCCGTGCAGAACGCGGTGTCCGATGGCATCTACTTCTTCCAGGCTCTTGATGACGCCGCTCTTCTCGTTTACCAGAGCGTCCAGAACCATCTGGATGGCCTCTTTGTGGGTGGGCATGGGAGCTTCGGTGATCTCTTTGTCACAGCCGGCTTTCTGGTAAACCAGACGGCCGTCGATGCCGATACGCTCGCAGAGACCTTTTGCCAGTACTGCTTCTGTTTCTGAATCAATGAGCTGGTATTTCAGTGATGAACTACCACAGTTAATTACTAATACGTTCATGATTTTTCTCCTCTATCAACTATATTGTGCCTTATGGCATTTTCTACTTTTTCGGGTCTTCTCAGACAGACCACATATGGTTTTAGTATACGCCTTTCTTTTCTGTGCGACAAGCCACTTTTTGCCATATTTCGTGTATTTAATACGAAACATCTTGTCAATTTTTTAACGATTCTACTTACCGTTTCATAATAGAAAACTACGCTGTCACGGCCAATTTCTTATCATCCGCATTACAATCACGAAACACGGTTCAACAGTCACTTGATTTTTCTTATAAAAATGGTTATGTTACTACTAAGTCATTTTGAGACAGCCAGGAAAGGATCATCCCATGAAAATTACAGGCATTATTGCAGAATACAATCCATTTCACAATGGACATGCTTATCAGATAGCAAAAATAAAAGAGGAAACAGACAGCGATTATGTCATTGTCGCCATGAGCGGAGATTTTGTGCAGCGGGGAGAACCTGCCATCACAGACAAATACGAACGCGCCAGAATGGCACTCTCCTGCGGTGCGGATCTTGTGCTGGAACTCCCTGCTCTTTTTGCCTGCGCTTCTGCAGAATATTTTGCCAGAGCAGGTGTCGCGCTCTTTACACGGATGGGCTGTATCGACTACCTGTGTTTTGGCGCTGAAAATGCAGACCTTTCCCAGTTAAATAAAATCGCAGGCATTCTTGCCGATGAGCCCCGTTCTTATCAGGATGCCCTCAATCGTTATTTAAAAGAAGGGAAAAATTTTCCTGCCGCCAGGATTCTGGCATTAAAATCTTATCTTAGTGCTGAATCTTCCGACGCTGCCTTGCAGACAGAGCAGCTTACCAGCCTCTTATCCACACCAAATAATATTCTTGGCATCGAATACCTGAAAGCATTAAAAACATGCGGATCACAGATTACACCTTATCCGATTCTGCGGGAAGGTGCCGGATATCATGACACCGATATTCTCTTAAAAAATGCCTCTGCTTCTGCCATCCGGCAGACTTTAAAACAGGCTGGCTCTTCCGGCAGTTCTTCCGGCTCTGCCCCGGATTTTGCATCTTTTTCTGCTGCCATGCCACAGGAAGCTTTCCAGATTTTTTCAGAATATCTCGCCTCCTCCACTTATCTGGAAGCGGATGATTTTTCCGGTATTTTAAATTATCTGTTGCTTTTTTATCCGGCAGAAGCACTTGCCTGCTTTGCCGACTGTAATATTGAAATTGCGAACCGTCTGAAAAAGAACCGCAGTGCATTTTCCTCTTTCACGCAGTTTGCTGCCTTAAATCAGAGCCGCGACATTACTTACGCACGCATGAGCCGTATTTTTACGCATATTCTGCTGCATATGACAGCCGAAGATTATAAGCAGGCAAAACAGCTTGGTTATGTCCCTTACCTGCGCCCGCTTGGATTCAAAAAATCGTCTTCTGACGTACTTGGCGAGATCAAAAAACACACGGATATTCCACTGATAGGGAAGCTTGCAAATGCCAGACAGACGCTTTCTGACGATGCCTTCTGGCTTCTTGAAAAAGATATTTTTGCGGCTGATCTCTATGAACAGGTACTTGCGCAAAAAAACAGAACAATCCCACGAAATGAATACACCCGTGAAATTGTTCTACTGTAATGATTCAGATTGTTTTTATCACTTCTGTGACCAGTTGTTTGAATTGTCTGGATACTCGGTCTGCTGTCTCCTGCACTTCTTTGTGATCCAGCTTTTGTTTTGACATGCCGGCGGCAAGGTTGGTAATACAGGAAATACCACAGACTTTCATTCCCATATGATTGGCTGCCACCGCCTCACATGCGGTGCTCATTCCTGCTGCATCGCCTCCCCATGTCCTGCACATGCGGATCTCTGCCGGTGTCTCATAGCTTGGTCCGGTAAACTGCATGTAAACGCCCTCCTGCAGTGGTATCTGAAGTTTTTCTGCCGCCTTTCTCACTTTTTCCTGTAATTCCGGTGCATACACCTCACTCATATCCGGAAATCTCGTTCCGAGTTCGTCAATATTTTCTCCGATCAGGGGATTCTGGACCGCAGTTGTGATGTGATCTGTGATGAGCATAAAATCTCCCGGTTTGAAGTTATAATTCACACCGCCTGCCGCGTTGGTCAGAATGATCTTTTTTGCTCCGAGAAGTCCCATAAGACGTGTTGGAAGCACTACATCCGACATCGGATATCCCTCATAATAGTGCACACGTCCCTGCATGATCACCATAGGAACGCCCTCCACATGGGCAAACACAAATCTTCCCTTATGTCCTTTCACCGTGGATACCGGAAAACCTTCGATATCCGCATAGTTGACCGATGCCTCGATTTTCAGATCATCTGCGTAATCACCAAGACCGGAACCTAAAATAAGTGCCGCCTCCGGGACGAAATCTGTTTTCTCCCGGACACTTTTATAGCATTTCATTAATTTTTCATATACTTCGCTCATGGAATGTTCCTCCTTTTGCAAAAATAATATTATAATTAATGATGGAATAAGCGGATTCCGGTGAATGCCATGGCAATGCCGTATTTGTTACAGGTTGCAATGACATGATCATCACGGATAGAACCACCTGGCTGGGCGATGTATTTCACTCCGCTCTTATGAGCACGTTCCACATTATCTCCAAATGGGAAGAATGCATCGGAACCAAGCGCAACGTCAGTGTTTTTATCTAACCATGCGCGTTTTTCCTCCCTTGTAAACACTTCCGGTTTTACTTTAAAAATATTCTCCCATGCGCCATCTGCAAGCACATCCATATAGTCCTCACCGATGTAGAGATCGATCGCATTATCTCTGTCTGCACGTCCAATCTTATCTAAAAACTGAAGTCCGAGCACCTGTGGAGACTGGCGTAACCACCAGTTATCTGCCTTAGAGCCGGCCAGTCTGGTACAGTGAATTCTGGACTGCTGTCCGGCACCGATACCGATTGCCTGTCCACCTTTGACATAGCATACGGAATTGGACTGTGTGTATTTTAATGTGATCATGGAAATGGCAAGATCCATTTTTGCAGAATCCGGGATTTCCTTATTCTCTGTCACGATGTTGTCAAAGAAATGCTCATCGATCACAAGTTCATTTCTTCCCTGTTCAAATGTGATTCCAAACACTTCTTTATGTTCGATCGGAGCCGGTACATAATCCGGATCGATCTCGATCACGTTGTAGTTTCCTTTTTTCTTTGCCTTTAAAATCTCAAGTGCCTCATCTGTATAGCCCGGTGCAATCACACCATCAGACACCTCTCGTTTGATTACAAGTGCTGTCTCTTTGTCACAGACATCGGATAAGGAAATGAAATCGCCGAAAGAAGACATTCTGTCCGCGCCTCTGGCTCTGATATAGGCGTTTGCAAGCGGTGTGAACTCTACGTCCATATCGTCTACCCAATAGATTTTGCGCTCTACCTCAGACAATGGAAGTCCAACTGCTGCTCCAGCCGGAGATACATGTTTAAAAGAGGTTGCTGCCGGAAGTCCGGTTGCTTTCTTTAATTCACTTACCAGCTGCCAGCCATTAAATGCATCTAAAAAGTTGATATAACCCGGTTTTCCGTTTAACACTTTGATTGGAAGCTCGCCGTTTTCCATATAAATTCTGGATGGTTTCTGGTTTGGATTACATCCGTATTTTAACTCTAATTCTTTCATCTTAATCTCCGCTCCTGCTTATCTTTGATTTTCTAAAAAATTTATGGTCTTTACTTATTTTTATTTACAATTCTTGTCTCGTATTTTCCGGTTTCAATGTCAATGTAACGTACAAATAAGGAAACTTTGTTCTCCTCATTAAGATTTTCCCATACCAGACTGGTAAAGGTATCAATGTCTCCTTCCAGACCAACAAGCTTTGGTTCTCCCTCAAAACTTGGAAGCGGGTTTCCGTCTCCCATATAAGTGTGGATAAAATGTGCTTCTCCGGCAACCGGATTCTGATATGCAAATGTATAACGGTTACATGCATCCGGATTTCCATTATTGCTCTTTAAAATAGACATTGCATAATTGTAAGTTCCATTGTCAATGTGCATAATTCCGGAAATTCTTGGTGTATAGTTTGGAGCATCCGGCTCAAACTCTCTGGTTCTTAATGCCTGCTCAAACGTCTGCTGTTTATCCATCAACTCATAAATCGTGTCTGTCTGATCCCCATTGGTAACAATTGTTTTATTGCCAAGTACACGAACCGGAGCATAAATAATCAGGCTTGGATCACTTAATTTCGAAGGATCAAATGCCTGTGTACGGATTCCTTCCCCATCCTCCACAAACACACGGTTGCGGCTGTTCTCACTTCTACCCATAATAAAGTAAGCAGTTACTGCATATTTACCATCTGCGGATTTTCCGATGACGATTCCACGTCCTGGATATGAATTTCCTGCAAGTTCATTTGCTAATGAGATTGATTTCATAAATCCTCCTACTCTCCTCTGTTCTACAAAGTTCATTTATCTGTGTAATGATTCAATACCTTTTTATATTAGCATTGCAGTTTTATTTTTACAATGGATTGGCTCTTATTAGTGTCATGAATTTATTTACTAAGTTATATAAGTTGTATTAATATATAATAAAACTCACTCTTTTCTCGGATAACTGTTGCTGACGGATGAACCATAACGAAAAAAAACTGCCCACAAAAGTGAGCAGTCCTGAATTCTAGTTTTTAAAGCTATGGATCGGTGCCGGAATTCTTCCGCCACGATTGATAAATTCATCACATGAAAACTGATTTACCGGCATGATCGGTGCATAACCGAACAGTCCACCGAATTCCACCTGTTCGCCAACGCCTTTTCCAATGACCGGGATCAGACGGCAGGCTGTTGTTTTCTGATTGATCATACCGAGCGCCATCTCATCTGCGATCATACCGGAGATCGTAGTTGCCTTTGTATCACCCGGAATTGCGATCATGTCAAGACCAACGGAGCATACGCAGGTCATCGCCTCTAATTTTTCCAGAGTGATGGCACCAGCCTGAACTGCATTGATCATTCCCTGGTCTTCACTGACCGGAATGAATGCACCACTCAGACCGCCGACATAAGAGGATGCCATGACGCCACCTTTTTTCACCTGGTCATTTAACAGTGCCAAAGCTGCTGTCGTTCCCGGTGCTCCTGCATACTCTAAGCCGATCTCGCAGAGAATGTCTGCCACACTGTCACCGATTGCCGGTGTTGGTGCCAGAGACAGATCGACGATACCAAATGGAATATTTAAAAGTCTTGATGCCTCCTGTGCGACAAGCTGTCCGACACGTGTTACTTTAAACGCTGTCTTTTTGATCGTCTCGCAGAGCACTTCAAAATTCTCACCGCGCACTTTTTCAAGAGCTGTCTTAACAACGCCCGGTCCACTGACTCCGACATTGATGATCGCATCCGCCTCTGTCACACCGTGGAAAGCTCCTGCCATAAACGGATTATCATCCGGCGCATTGCAGAACACTACAAGCTTCATACAGTCCACGGAATCACGGTCTTTCGACTGTTCCGCCACCTCTAATAAAATCTCACCCATTAATTTGACTGCGTCCATGTTGATACCTGTCTTTGTAGACGCAAGATTGACCGAACTGCACACGCGGTTCGTTCTGCCAAGTGCCATCGGAATAGACCGGATCAGCATCTCATCTGCTGTTGTCATTCCCTTGGAAACCAGTGCAGAATATCCGCCGATCAGGTTTGCTCCCACTTTTTCAGCGGCGTGGTCTAATGTGTCGGCGATCGTTGCAAAATCTTCCGGTGTCTTACATGCAGAACCACCTACCAATGCGATCGGTGTCACGGAAATCCGTTTGTTCACGATCGGAATTCCAAATTCATGCTCGATTTTCTCGCCCACTGCGGCAAGATCTTTTGCAACAGTTGTGATGCGGTTATAAATATTTTCATTTAATTTATCCAGATTGGAATCAATACACTCTAAGAGACTGATACCAATGGTAATGGTACGGACATCAAGATTTTCCTGTTCGACCATTTTATTTGTCTCATTTACCTCAAAGAAATTAATCATTTACTGCTTTCCTCCCTAGATTCTGTGCATCATATCGAAGATCTCTGCTTTCTGGCACTTGATTGATACGCCGATCTCCTCGCCCAATACGTCCAGATCTTTCTGGCAGTCTGCAAAAGCTTTTGCAGCCTTTGTCATGTCAACGATCATCATCATATTGAAGTATCCAGATACGATGGTCTGGGAAATATCTAAAACATTTACTCCATTTTCTGACAGATAAGTACAGACTTTTGCAATGATACCTACTGTATCTTTTCCTACTACTGTAATAATGGTTTTATTTGCATTATGTTCCATGGTTCATGCCTCCTCACTGTATTCTGCCCGGTTCCGTCAGATTTTTCTCACGTTACCAAGATAAATTTTAATTATGTTCCATATTAGCATACTCTTTTTATTATTTCCACTACTTAAGCTCTTTTTATTTATTAAATCATCTAATAAATGTTATTAGAATACTATTTTTTGCGATACTTCGTCGCGCTTCGCCACAAACATTGGGAAATCATCGCCCTTATAAGGGTTATCTCCCAGCTCCACTTCCAGACGCACCGTCTCATAGGCAAGCTCCGGATAATTATTTTCTTTGCTCAGATGTCCTAACACGATATGTTTCAAATGATCGTGGAGCAATTTTCCTAACAATTGTCCACTCCGCTCGTTCGACAAATGTCCTTTATCCCCAAGGATACGCTGTTTCAGAGGATATGGATATGCTCCTGCCTGAAGCATGCGCACGTCATGGTTGGCTTCTAAGAGCAGCACGTCCACATTCTGCAGCTTCTCCACAATATGGTCGTCATAGGTTCCAAGGTCTGTCATGACTGCCACGTTCTTTTCCTGCTGTCTGATCTTGTAGGCAACCGGATCTGCCGCATCATGGGAGATGGACACCGGTTCGATCGTAAGATCACCGATTGTAAACTCCCTTTCCGGCTCGATCACCTGAAAAAGTGCCTCGTCTATTTTTCCAACGGTTTTTGTATGTAAAATAGCATCAACGGTTTCCCCTGTTGCATACATCGGAATGCCATATCTTCTTGCAATCACTCCGAGTCCTGCGATATGGTCGATATGCTCATGTGTGATGAGGATTCCCTGCATATCTGCAGTCTTTAGATCAATACTGTTTAAACCGTTCTCAATCCTTTTTCCACTGATTCCCGCATCGATCAGCACATGACAGTCATCTGAGCCGACACAGATACAATTTCCGCTGCTTCCGCTTGCAATACTGCATAATTCCATAAATCTATTTCTCTTTCCAAGCCAGTTCAATCACATCACCGTCTTTTAATTCTGCGGTGTACTGTGCATTCTGGCCATTTAATTTTGTAATGATCGCTCTTCCTGCAGAGGCAGAAAGGTCAAATTCGTAAAATTCAAAGAGATCCACAAACATATAGGACTCTCTTCCTGTCAGCGTGACCGGTGTGCCATTGATGATAACTTCCACAGAATGTGTTTCCTTCTCTTTGGCTTCCTCCAAAGTTTCGTTATCTGCCGGACTTTCCTCCGCCGTCTGCGTTTCTTCATCCGTTGTCACAGATGCATCATCCGCTGGTACGCTGTCTTCTGTCTCACCTGCCGTTCCGCTGTCTGAAACATTCTCCTCCGGTGCCTCTGCCGTATCTGCTGTTTCTTCAATGCCTTCAGTGGTCATCTCCTCTATTGTATCAGACACATGTGTGCGGAAGGACAGGATCGTCCACTCAATATTAAAGTTCTCATAGACAAAATAATTCAGGTCGACCACCCGGTTATTCACAATGATCTCTTTTTCCGTGTCGATCTCCACATCCATAAATTCTGCGATCTGCTCGACGGTATAATAAGCCCTCGTCTCAATTTCGTCTCCCTCTTTGATCAGGTAAGAGGCTGGTTCTAATTTACCATTTACCTCAACAAAACGCGGGCATACGATTTTCCTGCCGTTGACAATAAATGTTATGGTGGATGTATGGTACTCCTCTAACTGCTCGATGGTGATCATGGCATCCGCTCCCGCAGTGGATGGGCAGATCTCGATCTCTGAATTCGGTTCTAACTTAGTATTGATGCCTGCCGGTTTTCCATTCATAGTGATCACAGCAGATTCCCCTGGCAGACCCCTCTCCACTTTTGCCACACCATTGACGGTATAGTTCACTTCTTTTCCACGTTTTGGAAACAGATCTTCATTGGCTACTCCCGCCTGTAATGCGGCATCCATGATCAGAAGCTTATTGTTGTCATACATCTTAATCCGTTCGCCGTTCAAATGTACCATGATAAAACTGTTTTTCTGGTCATAATAATTCAGACAGATACCGATCGGAGTTACGATGAGCGGATCTTTTTCGATATCCGGCTGTTCAAAGGTTACTTCCTGCAGTACTTCCTCACCGCGGAGAGCAACACGCTCCTGTGGAAGTCCAAGTTTATCTGCCAGCATCTCGGTGTAACCGTGGATTTTTCCGCCTCCACCAACGACAAATGTAGCACTGACAGTCTGTCCGCCATTTAACTCTTTGATTTTCTCCGCCACTGCGGTCGTCATTTTATCTGTTACAGGCTCTATGAGTTCCCATACTTCCTTCGCAGGAATGGAGTGCTCGATCATCATGATATCTTTGTATGTGATCATTTCCCCGGTCGTACTTGCAAGCTTGATACGCTCTGCGGTCTGGAAATCGACCAGATAATGCTGTACGATCAGTTCTGTCAGTTCATCTCCGGCGAGTGGAATCATGCCATAGGCAATGATACTTCCATCTTTCGTGACGGAAATATCCGATGTTCCGGCTCCGACATCGACTAACGCGATATTCAGCATACGGAACGATTCCGGGATGGCAACGTCAATCGCTGCAATAGGCTCCAATGTCATATTGGCAACTTCAAGACCTGCCTGCGCCACTGCAGAATACAGTCCGTCCACAACATCCTCCGGCAAAAATGTCACGATGATATCCTCACTGATGACCTCTGCCTTATGTCCTTCGATGTTGGAATAAACCTCCTCATTCAGATAGTATTTCACAACAGAATATCCCACGCAGTAAAACTTGTATCTTGTGTCATTTTTCTCTTTTAATAGGGACTGTGCCTTTTCAATTCCAAGCAGATCCAGTGTATGGATATCTTCCTTCGTAACAACGGTCTCTTCCGGATATTCATATTCTACATTTGTCGTTACTGTTTTTAACACACGACCGGCTGCTGCGATACATACTTCTGTCAGCGGACATTCAATCTGTTTCTCCAATTCCTCTTTTACCGTCTGGATCACTTTGCCCACACGGCCAATGTCATGAATCTGTCCATCGATCATCGCCCTTGTCTCATGCTGCATGACATACTGTGCCACAACGATAAATTCATTTCCTTCCTTATATCCAACCGTACCTACTACATTTCGTGTTCCAATGTCCAGTCCAAATACATATGGCTGTTCGAATGTCTGTGTTTCATTCATCTGTAGTGTCCTCTCACTTACCTTTTCTTTGTAATTCCCTGATCCGTTCCAATTGTCTGCAAAATCCATCAGATAGCGCACACTGCCGCATCAATCTGTCTCTGCATTTCCTCTAACCCTTCATTGTTGTCGATCACAACACTGCAATGTTTCCGGTACTCTGCTTCCTTCAACTGACTCGAAAAAATCTGCTGTACCTTCTCTCTGGAATACCCACGGGATTCCATCAGTCTTGCCTCGCGGATTTCCTCTCTGGTATAAATATACCAGAGTTCATCACAAATTTCATCATAATGTTCTTCAATTAAAAGTGCCGCTTCCAAAACAAGCAGTGCAAGCGTTCCTTCCTGTCTCTCTCTTTTCGCTTCTGCTATCACATATGCTTTCACTGCCGGATGTACGATCCCGTTCATCCCGGCACGCTTGTTCTCGTCTGAAAAGATCACCTTCGCCAGTTTTATCCGGTCAAAATGTCCATCTTCCTTATAAATATCATGCTCCGGAAAAGCCTGTCTGATCTGCTCATAACAGTCCGTTCCCGGTTCCATAAGTTCATGTGCAATCTCATCCGCCAGCATGACACGCACACCAGGTTTCGTTGCCAGATAATCTAAAACTGCTGATTTTCCGGCTCCTACACCACCTGTGATCCCTATAAATTTCATATTTTCCGTCCACCTTTATCTTCTTTCGTACTGTCCATTTCTGACACAAAGCTATTTTGCCTCGTACCAGTTCTTTCCGGTGTGAAGGTCAATTGCCAGAGCCACCTTCAGATCTGCTGCATGCTGCATACCTTCTGTCAGTATCTCTTTTACTCTGTCGATCTCATCCTCTGCTGTCTCGATCAAAAGTTCATCGTGCACCGTGATGATCAGTCTTGACTTTAAATGTTCCTCCAACAGTCTGTCATGCACACGTATCATAGCGATCTTGATAATGTCTGCGGCAGTTCCCTGAATTGGCGCATTCATTGCCACACGCTCTCCAAAAGAACGCTGCATAAAGTTACTGCTGGAAAGTTCCGGAACCGGACGCCTTCTTCCAAACATGGTTGTCACGTATCCGTTCTTTTTGGCATCCTCCACAAGTCCGTCTAAAAATGTCTTGATCTTTGGATATGTTTCAAAATACCGTTCGATATACTCTGCTGCCTCTTTTTTACTGATACTTAAATCCTGGCTTAATCCAAAGGAACTGATTCCATATACGATTCCAAAGTTTACCGCTTTGGCATTTCTTCGCTGTAAATCTGTCACCTCATCAAATGGAATGTGGAATACCTGTGATGCAGTGATTCTGTGGATATCCTGTGCCTCTCTGTACGCCTCGATCAGTTTTTCATCCCCGGACATGTGCGCTAACACACGAAGCTCGATCTGCGAATAATCGGCGTCCATGAACACACATCCCTTTGCCGGTAAAAATGCTTTTCGTATCAATCTGCCAAGTTCAATCCTCATCGGGATATTCTGGAGATTCGGCTCTGTACTGCTCAGCCTTCCGGTAACCGTGATCGTCTGGTTAAAGGAAGTATGGATTCTTCCATCCTCCTTAATATAATTGGCAAGTCCATCTGCATAAGTGGATTTTAACTTGGTAAGCTGGCGGTATTCCAAAATATCTGCAACAATTGGATACTCTGGTGCAAGTTTGTCTAACACATCTGCGGCTGTCGAATATCCGGTCTTTGTCTTCTTTCCGTAAGGCATTTCCAGTTTTTCAAACAGGATCACGCCTAACTGTTTTGGAGAATTGATATTAAATTCTTCCCCTGCTTCCTTATAAATCCGGGTTTCCAACTCTGCAATCCGGACTGCAAGTTTCTCCCCGTACTCTTTCAGATTGGCTGCATCAATGGCAATTCCTGTGTGTTCCATGTCTGCAAGCGTAAACACTAACGGCATCTCAATAGTTTCATAGAGATGTTCCATTCCGGCCGCTTTCAGATCTTCCATCATTGCCTTTTTGCTGGCAAATGCAGTGTATGCCATAAAGCAGACTGTCTTTAAAAATTCTTCCGGTTTCTCATCCATTGCCAAATCATAGCTTAACTTTCCAAGCAGATCCACTCTTGATGGGATCATAAGGCTGCTGTAATCCTTTGCGATGTCTTCATACGGATATTCATTTTTTAACGGATTCAGCAGGTATGCTGCAATGACGTTATCAAAAATATTTTTCTGATTGAGACATCCGTTTTCTTTCTGCTCGATCATATGGAGCAGTCCTAGCTGCGGTTTTAAATCCAGTGTCATGTATCCTGCCGCCGCAGAATGTGTGAGAAAGTCTAATAACACACCGCTTGTCAGTTCTTCGCCTGCCCTGAAAAAATAGGTATCCTCCTCCCCAAAGCAGACTGCCATTCCAAGGAACTCCTTCGTCTGTGGTGCTGCAAAAAGATTCATCTGCCCACCAGCATCCATGTTCGCATCCTTTTTTTCCTCCATCGGAATGATCTGAAATGCACATTCTATGCCTTTGATCTTTGCAAAAATCTTTTCGGCTTCCTTCTTCTCTGTCACAAGCTTAAAATGTTCTTCCGCCTGATTCTTTGGTGCATCCACCTCAAATCTGCCAAGCATATTCTTAAACTCCAGACGTTTGCACAAAAGATATGCTTCCTCTGTATACAGATCTTTGATCTGCTCTAATCTTGCACTCTGCAGATCATAGTCAATATCTGCATGGATCTCGATTGTCGCTAATGTCTTACTCATCTGTGCAAGCTCATAATTTTCCTTTAAATTCTTGCTTGCCCGCGGTGGTTTGATCTCATCCACATGCGCATAACAGTTTTCAATGCTGCCGTACTGCGCAATGAGAGCTGTTGCTGTCTTTTCTCCGATTCCCGGAACACCCGGGATATTATCCGAAGTATCGCCCATCAATGCTTTCACATCGATAAACTCGATCGGCGTCACATGATATTTGTCCAAAACTTCCTTCGTATTATAATCCTCGATCTCGGTTCCGGTGCGCTTTGTTTTCGGAATACGGATTTTAATATGGTCGGTAGCAAGCTGCAATAAATCCCTGTCTCCTGACACAACGGATACTTCAAGTCCCTCTGCTTCGCTGCGTTTTGCAATGGTCCCCAAAATATCATCTGCCTCATACCCACCTTTTTCCACGATAGTCACACCCATGGCTTTTAACATTTCCTTCATCAGAGGCACCTGTTCGCGAAGTTCCTCCGCCATCGGCTTTCTGGTTCCCTTGTATTCTGCATACATCTTATGACGAAAAGTTGGCTGTGATACATCAAAGGCAACCGTCAGATAGTTTGGCTGTTCCTCCTCTAAAATCTTAAATAAAATATTTAAAAATCCATAGACCGCATTGGTATGAAGTCCCTCGGAATTCGTCAGATCCGGGATTCCGAAAAATGCCCGGTTTAAAATGCTGTGTCCATCGATCAGTACCAGCTTTTCACTCATAAACTTTGTGTCTCCTTCTTATTTTTTCACTGCTCATAAAAAAGCAGTAAAGGGGCTGCCGCATGCGGCAGTCCCATCCTGTGACAAATTAAATTGCGCGGGTATACTTCTTCAGCCATTCGTTCTCTTCCTCTGTCATGTAAGGAGAGAGCACTTCATATACCTTCTTATGATAATCATTTAACATCTGCTTCTCACGTGGGCTCATCTGCTCCGGATCGATTCCATCCAGATCGATCGGTGCGTAAGTGATGTTCTCAAATTCCATAAACTGACCATATTCATTCTTCTCTGCTTTGCGGCAGACCAGTTCATTCTCCGTGCGGATACCATACTTTCCTTCCAGATATACACCCGGTTCATCGGTTGTGATCATACCCTCTTCCAGCACACCGCTGTCATGGCGTTCCGGTACGATCTTCCAGCGGAAGCCGTTTGGTCCTTCATGTACATTTAAGATATAACCGACACCGTGTCCTGTACCACATTTGTAGTCAATTCCCATGTCCCACAATGGACCTCGTGCGAGAATATCCAGATTCAGACCGCATGCACCATATAAAAACTTCGCATTGGCAAGCTTCATATTGGAACGGCATACTGCTGTGAAATGCTGTTTCATCTCATCACTGATCGTTCCTAACACAAAAGTTCTCGTGATATCGGTTGTTCCCTCATAATAATGTCCGCCGGAGTCTACCAGTAAAAAGCCTTCCGGTTTTAATTCGGTATTGGATTCCGGTGTTGCAGAATAGTGCATCATCGCTGCATTTGCACCGTAGGCACTGATGGTCGTAAAGCTTAAATCAATAAAGTTCTCCTGCTCTCTTCTTCTTGCCTCCAGATAATCGGACGCAGAGATCTCTGTCATCGGAATCTTGCCGATATTTGTCTTCAGCCAGTACATCCATTTTGTCATGGCTACGGCATCTTTTTTATGAGCGTTGATGATGTTTCTGATCTCGACATCAGTTTTCTTTGCCTTCATTGCAATCGTCGGGTTCACCTGCTGAACAACCTTTGTGCCGCCAGGAATGTTGTTGAACAGTGCATAGTTCAGACGGTTTGGGTCTACCAGAACAGTAGATGCGGTGTCTAAGTTCTTGATGTCCTCATAGATTGCATTATACGGATGGATGGGGATGTTGTTCTTTGCAAGATCAGCTTTCATATCGTCATTTAATTTGCGTTCATCGATGTAAAGCTTCATTTCGTCCATTGTGATGACTGCATAAGAAAGTAATAATGGGAAGAAATCTACATCATCTCCACGTAAATTTGTGATCCAGCATACATCGTCAAGTGCAGCGATAACATGTACATCGGCACCTGCCTTTTTCATAGCCTCACGGACACGTGCAAGTTTGCTCTCTGTACTTTCACCTGTGTATTCTTCGCCGAGTGCGAAAGCCGGCTTTTCAGAAAGCGCAGGACGGTCTGCCCATACTTCTCCGACAAGATCTTCGGAATAGTTGATCTTGGCATCTTTAGAAGCAACGGCTTCTTCCAGTGCAGCTCCCTCTTCGATGGCAACGACACGTCCGTCGAATCCGAGTGTACCACCTTCAGGTAATGCAGAAGCAATAAATTCTTCTACTGTAGGAACGCCAGGCTCGCCCA
>OKXB01002417.1_pt1 | contig 15034 bp, 14 predicted proteins | sample 1601731 | NCBI WGS metagenome assembly OKXB01 (sample SAMN04414077, study PRJEB24778) | human gut metagenome | material: faecal | host: Homo sapiens | reverse complement strand
AGAGTCATGGTGATAGCAGCGGTAAGGGTGGTCTTGCCGTGGTCAACGTGACCGATAGTACCAATGTTAACGTGAGGCTTCGATCTGTCGAATTTTGCTTTAGCCATTTTATTTTTCCTCCGAAAAAATTTTTATTTTGGTTTTATGACTTTAATTATATATGATAATCGGTTTTTTTTCAAGCGTTTTTACGCAAAAAACCAAAAATCTTTTAGTTTTGAGCTTTCTGCTGACGAGGCTATAAAGCTCATGGAGGAAAGACATGAAGATTACAAGGTAGAGCTTATCCACAAGCATGACGATAAGGGCGAAAAGCTTTCATTCTACAAGCAGGGTGATTTCGTTGACCTTTGCGCAGGTCCACACATAATGAGCGTTGCGCCTATCAAGGCTGTTAAGCTTCTTTCATGCACAGGTGCATACTGGGGCAAGGCAGAGGACGGCAAGCAGACTGTAGCACAGTATCTTGCACAGGTTGCTAAGGAAAATGGTGCAAAGCTTTCTGTTAAGAAGTTTGTCCGTTTTGAAACCGGCGAAGGTCTTGAGAAGAAGGTTGATGACTTCGCAGCAGAGGTTGCAGCACAGGCTGGAATGTAATTCTGAAGTCACAAATCAGGCTGGTTTATAAGCAGTATATAACGAGTTGAAGCAGTTCTATCTGCATTTGTGCATAAGATAAAAGAGTAAAGGACCGATTTTGCAGAGATGACAAATCGGTCCTTGTTGTTGTCATGCATATGAGAAATGATCCAGAGGATCATTTTTGAGTTTTGGAGAGGAGAAAGCATGTATCACGTATCAACCCTGACTATTCTGGCGATTATTTTTACCATGTTTGTTTCAATCGGAGGACCTGTTTTTCTGTGTTTTCTGGTCGTGAAGAAGTTTCATGCAAAGCTCTACCCGGTTGTGATCGGTGCAGCAGCCTTTGCGTTTTTCGTGCTGGTGCTGGAATCCCTGATGCATAGAGCGGTTTTTGGTGTAACCGGAGATGTGATTACAGGAAATATCTGGCTGTATGGCTTATATGGCGGACTTGCTGCAGGAATTTTTGAGGAAACCGGACGTTATCTTGCCATGCGGCTTTATATGAAGAAGTCCCTGACGAAAGAAAATTCCCTGATGTATGGTGTCGGACATGGCGGAATTGAGGCAGTCATGATTGTGGGAATGTCCTATATCAGCAATCTGATGGTAGCTTTGATGATTAATTTGAAAGGTCTTGACAGCCTTCTTGCCGGACTTGATGCTGCAACAGCCACAGCAACGACGGAACAGTTGTCGGCACTATGGACGATTCCGTCCTATCAGTTTTTCTTTGCCGGGGTGGAGCGGATTTCTGCCATGATGCTGCAGATTGCGCTTTCCTATCTGGTATACCGTGCTGTGAAGGAGAAGCAGATGAAGTTTTACGGAATTGCCGTTGGAGTCCACTTTGCGGTGGATGCGATTACCGTGATTTTGTCCGGATACCTGGGAAGCAGCTTTGCGGGACTCCTTGCTCTGGAGGGAGTATTGCTTGCCCTTGTGATCCTGATCTGTATGAAGGTAAGTATGCTGTACCGTGCGGAACCGGAAACCGTACAGGCTGACCGGAGAGCGACAGCTCCGGTGGCAGCAGAAAGAGAAAAACAGGCAGCTGCGGTAAAGAAAAACACCGGAATTGCACAGGCAGCAAATGCTGTAAAGAGAATGTCCGGAGAGATAGAAAATGCCGAAGCTGCTGAAATAACCGGAGAATCAGAAATGTCGAAGGAGACAGAAACAGCCACAGAGAATGAAACAAAAGATGGAGAGTAATGCAATGAATCAGACAACAGTACCAATGAGAGAACAAGAGTCAAAGTATATCACGAAACTGGCAAGGAAACAGTTGTCACGAATCGGGTTTGTTTATCTTGCAGGAACCGTTCTTTTGCTTGCACTGGAGCTGTCTTTGGTAAGGCTTTTTCAATTTGGAAATTCGGCTGGAGGTTATGACAGCAGCGTTTTGACTTTCTGCAATCTGTTTTTACGTTTTGTACTGGGATATCCTCTGATGCTGTGTCTGATTCATTTAGTGAAAAAGGGGAAACCCATTCCGGAGAAAAAGATGAAGGCAGGAAGCATTTTTACTGCATTTTTCATGTCCTATGCCATGGCGATGATTGCAAATATCATCGGGCTTCTTCTTACGTCAATTATCAATGCGTTTCATGAGGGGGTCAATATAACCGATTTGCAGGAAACCATGCTTGCGCTTCCTTCGGTATGTCTGATCCTGTTTGTCTGTGTCGGCGCTCCTGTATTCGAGGAGCTGATCTTCCGGAAAGCACTGATAGACCGTGCTATTTATTGTGGAGAGGGCATTGCCATTGCCATGTCCGGAGTGATGTTCGGACTGTTCCACGGAAATTTGAATCAGTTCGTCTATGCGGCAGCACTGGGGGCGTTCTTTGCTTTTATTTATGTACGTACCGGAAAAATCAGGTATACCATGATTTTGCATGCAATGGTAAACAGTATGGGAACCATTGGTACACTGCTGCTGAAGCTGCTTTCAGAAGGAACGGACGGGTATCTTCAGGGAACGGAGGTGCTTACTTTGGTAAGCTCTCCGGATCTGTATGGGCTGCTTAAGGATCCCTTAAGTGGTGTAATGTATCTTGGGGGTGCCATTGGACTGTGTATCTGGCTCCTTGCAATAGCAGCCTTTGTCATTACAGGAATCATTCTGTGGATTATAAAGGGGAAGAGGTTGTTTCTGCTTCCGCCCAGAGAACTTTCCGTACCGAAAGGAAAACGGTTTTCGACAGCTTTCCTCAATCCCGGTATGATTTGCTTCTGCATGGTGTGGATTTTGTTAATAGGCAGTTCCCTTTTGGGCTGAAATTTTATATAATTATAAGAAGGCTCTTGGAACGGCTACTTTCTTTTGGAGGCATAATTATGGATAAGGGGAATGAGAGAATTACAATTGGGGTTTTAGTCGGGGGTATCATGGATTATTTCACGATCGAGATCTGCCGTGGTGTGGCACAGATGGCAAGAACCTTTGATGTGGATGTAGTGGTGCTTCCGGGGAAATATCTGAACCGTGATCTGAGCGGTAATAAGGAATTAACCTATGAATATCAGTTTAATACTCTCTTTCAATATGCGAAGATCCCACAGATTCAGGGAATTATTGTGGCAGAAGGAAGCATTGGCTGTTTTGCCAATGAAGAGATTATGAGGGAGATGTTAAGCCAGTATGAGGGAATTCCGAGTGTCCTTATTGCTTCCCGCCAGGAAGGCTACACGACCGTGAATTTTGATAACCGGATCGGAATCCGTGAAGGTATGCGTTACCTGATCGAACGGGTAAATTGTAAAAAAATCGGAATGCTGGGAGGACCGCTATGCAATTCAGATGCCAGAGAGAGGAAAGAGGTTTACGAACAGGTCCTGGCAGAATATGGACTTCCCTTTGAAAAAAAGCAGTATGTGGGCGGAAGTTATGAGCGCGGGTGCTATCAGGAGGCAGGGCGGCTCCTTGATGACAATCCGGATCTGGATGCCATTCTCTGTGTGAATGATGATACAGCATTGGGATTATATGAAGAAATGAAACGGAGAGGTCTTGTGCCGGGACGTGATATTTCAGTGCTTGGCTTTGATGATACCAGACTTGCGGCACGTGCAACGCCGCCGTTATCTTCGGTGAAGGCAGATCCCATGGAGCTTGGAAATGTAGCATTGAAGATGCTGCTTAACAAGATTGAAGGACGTAGTGTCTGTGATATGGAGCTCCCGACACATTTTGTGCGGAGAGGCTCGATTGCGAAGGTGAAGCAGAAAATTGTGACAGAGGAAGCAGGAAAAGCCAGTGAACTGGCAGATGCTTATTTTGGTGACATCTATTATCGTTACCGTGACGGGGAGCAGGCAGATGTTATTTATCGTCTGAAGGACAGCTTTATCCGTCTGGTGGATCTGCTTGAAGAGGCTGCCGAAGGTGAGGAGCTGTTAAGTAATCAGGCGTTCCGTATTGAAATGGCCGTAGATGAATACATCGCATCCGGAGCAATCACTTATGCGGATATGGGTGTGCTGATTCCGAACTTCCAGAAGATTTTCCATGACGTCGAAAGCAGTGTTTCTAATATTGAGAAGAGATGTGAATTAAAACAGCTTTTTGCAAATATTTATTGTAAGATGCTTCAGGCGATGGATAACCGCTGGGGTGAGGATATGGAGTATAAGATCAGGGAAGATCACCAGACGAAGCTCTTTGTACGCGAGACCCTTCTTTTTGAAAAGGGAAATGATTTAAGCTATGCAATGATGGTTGGCCGCCTGCAATGGCTTGGGGTCCAAAATGCCATGGTATACATCTTTCCGAAGATTATTTCCCATCTGGCAAGAGAAAGCTTTGAGATTCCGGATTATCTTTACCTGAAAGCCTATTTGAAGGATGGAGTGGCCATTTCGATTCCGAAGCTCCGCCAGAAGGTCAGCAGGAATATGCTGTTCCGGAACAATGTGGTGGATCCGGACCGCCGTATCTTTGAGGTGATGCTCCCACTTTACAGTAATGAGAACCTATATGGCGTGGTACTCATGGACCTGACGGAAAAGGTATTTGAAAATGGAGAGTTTCTGGTAAATCAGTTAAGCTCGGCAGCAAAGATGATTGATCTGCTGAAAACCAATGAGAAGGTACAGCAGAAGCTGGAGGAAAGCCTTGCCGTCTTAAAGGAAAACAATATTGCGCTAGATAACCTGTCAAGGATAGATGCCATGACCGGAATCCTGAACCGGAGAGGCTTCATGGATGCGGCACAGAAGATGATTGACCGGAAGGATGGCACAGTCTATGTCATCTATGTGGATATGAATAATCTGAAGATTATCAATGACCGTTATGGTCATGAGGAGGGGGATTACTCCTTAAAGCTGATCGCAGATATCTTAGGAAAAACAGTAGAAGGAAGAGGAGTTGCCGGACGGATTGGTGGAGATGAGTTTGCCTGTGCCCTTGTCTATGACAAAGAGGATGAGGGAGAAGCTGTTTTACAGGAAATTTATCATCAGTTTTATCTGCATAACCAGAGTAGTGACAAGCCATACAATGTAACCGTATCGGCAGGGACCAGTAAGGTCGATGAGGAAAGCGGACTGACGCTGCAGCATGCACTGACACAGGCGGATGAAGGCCTGTACCATGTGAAGATGCTGCGGTCCAAAGATGTTGCCAAAGAGTAAGGACATGTGATACAATCAAACAGAACTAGCAAATAAAACTATAATGATCTTATATTCAGATGGAAAGGTCATGACAATATGAAGAAGGAAATCAATCGTTCGCAGCGTGTGAAACGATTGAAAAAAATGATTTTATGGACAATTGCCCTTGCAATTCTGATTCCGGTCATTGGCTGCATTTTACTTTCAGTACGTGTATTCCAGTTAAAAAAACAGGTTGCTGTATTGACGGAGCAGCTCCCTGTGGAGGAAATGCAGGAAGAGGCTTCCGGCGTTTATGAGACCACAAAGGTCGAAGAGTCTGTAAGAGATACAGAGACAAAAGCGGAGGAACCGGCGAAGATAAATCCGGTAAAGAGCAGCGGTAAGAAGGTATATCTTACCTTTGATGACGGTCCGAGCAGTAATACGGATCAGATACTGGACATTTTAAAGGACTATGACGTAAAAGCCACGTTTTTTGTTGTAGGCAAGACGGATGAACGGTCTGTGAAAGCGTATCAGCGGATCGTAGAGGAAGGGCACACCCTGGCAATGCATTCCTATAGTCACAGGTATGATGAAATTTATGAATCGAAGGAAGCTTTTGCAAGAGATCTGAATTCCCTGCAGGAATACCTGTACGAAACAACGGGAGTGTGGCCACGTATTTACCGCTTTCCGGGAGGCAGCTCGAATACGGTGAGCAAGGTGGATATGCAGGAATTAATCGAATATCTGACCGATATCGGAATCACCTATTTTGACTGGAACGTTGCATCGGGGGATGCCGTGTCTAGAACGCTTCCGGCAGAAACGATTGTGAATAACTGTCTTTCAGGTATTGAGAAGCAGAAGGAGAGTGTGATTCTGATGCACGATGCTTCCAATAAGGGAACGACGATAGAGGCACTTCCCCAGATTATCGAAGCAATTCAGGAACAGGGAGATGCCGAGCTTTTACCAATTACGGATGAAACGGTGCCCGTACAGCATATTGCGGCGCCTGAAAAGCAATAACAAAAGTGAATGGAGGATTTGAAAATGGGTTTTTTCTCAGATTTAAAGGAAGATTTATCACAGGCAGTAAACGAACTGATTCCGGAGGACGGAGCTGATGTCAAAGAGAAGGAAGCGGAAGCTGTGTCCGGTGCAGAAGCGCAGGAGGATGAGACAGCAAAGGGACCTCAGACCGTCAATAATTTCCATGCAGACTTAAGTGCAATGCTGGATCATGTGGATGATGCAGAGCCGGAGACAGACGAGGAGGAAGAAGAGGTTTATGTAGCGCCTGTTGTTCCTGAGAAACCTGTTTTCGAACAGCGTACTACCAATAAAGTAGCAAATGATGAAGTTTCTGTGATTATGGAGAGCATGATTATCAATGGTAATATTGCAACTGAAGGAGCTCTTGATATCCGCGGAAGTATTGTAGGAGATGTGGAAGCGTTAGGAAAGCTTAACATTACAGGAACGATTCAGGGTAATTCCCGTGCAACCGAAGTGTTTGCAGAGGGAGCGAAGATTACTGGTGAAATCCGCAGTAACGGAGCCATCAAGGTAGGACAGAGTACTGTAATTATCGGAGATATTTATGCAACAAGTGCAGTGATTGCCGGAGCAATCAAGGGTGATATTGATGTTAAGGGACCGGTGATCTTAGACGCATCCGCAATCGTTATGGGTAACATCAAATCCAAATCCGTACAGATCAATAACGGTGCAGTTATTGAAGGTATGTGCTCCCAGTGCTATGCAGAGGTTAATCCTACCTCCTTCTTTGAAGAGCTTAAAAAGATGTAACGCAGCGGTTTTTCGAATAGGGTTCTGAATAGTTACAAATACAAATATAAAAAAATATAGAAATCGAGGACATGGTATGCAGCGTATTTTATTGAAATTAAGCGGAGAAGCGCTTGCCGGAGACAAGAAGACCGGCTTTGATGAAGCTACCGTGAGAGAGGTTGCTTTACAGGTAAAGCAGCTTGTAGATCAGGGAATCCAGGTTGGAATTGTTACAGGAGGCGGTAACTTCTGGCGTGGAAGAACCAGCGAGAATATTGACCGTACCAAGGCCGATCAGATTGGTATGCTGGCAACGGTCATGAACTGTATTTATGTATCGGAAATCTTCCGCAGCGTTGGAATGAAGACCGCCATCTTAACGCCATTTGAGTGTGGAGCGTTCACGAAGCTGTTCTCTAAGGACAGAGCGAACAAGTATTTTGAACATGGCATGGTTGTATTCTTTGCAGGTGGAACCGGTCATCCGTACTTCTCAACTGATACCGGAGTCGTTCTCCGTGCGATCGAAGTGGATGCCGAAGTGATCTTGCTTGCAAAATCCATCGACGGAGTTTATGACAGTGATCCGAAGCAGAATCCGGATGCGAAGAAGTATGATGAGGTCACCATTGATGAAGTCATCGAAAAGAATCTGCAGGTTGTCGATATGACCGCATCCATCCTGGCAAGAGATAACAGGATGCCGATGTGGGTATTCGGTTTAAATGAAGAAAACAGTATTGTAAATACCATGAGTGGTAAATTTAATGGAACGAAGGTTCTGGTATAAGGGAGGCTATTATGGACGAGAGAATTCAGGTATATGATGATAAGATGAAGAAGACACTGGAGCATTTGGCAGCAGACTATCAGGGAATCCGTGCAGGACGTGCCAATCCCCATGTATTGGATAAGCTTCGTGTGGACTATTATGGAACGCCGACACCGATCCAGCAGGTTGGTAATATCACGGTTCCGGAAGCAAGAATGATTCAGATTGCACCGTGGGAGAAGTCTCTGATTAAGGATATCGAGAAAGCAATCCTTTCTTCCGATATCGGAATTACACCTTCCAATGACGGTGTCGTAATCCGTCTGGTATTCCCGGAGCTTACCGAGGAACGTCGTAAGGATCTTGTTAAGGAGGTAAAGAAGAAAGCGGAAGAATGTAAGGTTGCAGTCCGCAACATCCGCCGTGACGGTAATGATGCATTCAAGAAGCTTGCAAAGGCAGAAATTTCCGAGGACGAGATCAAGGAACTGGAAGAGAATCTTCAGAAGATCACCGATAAGTACATCAAGGAAGTGGATGCAATGACGGAAGAAAAGTCAAAGGAAATTTTAACCGTTTAGTATCATCGTTTTAAATAAAGGGGGCAGGCGATTCATCGTGTCGCCCTCTTTTTTGACTTTACAGGAAATTCCGGCGGAATTTCCTGTAAAGCAAACAGCTCCGCAGGGATGCGCAGCTCGCGGAGAAGAAATGAAGCACGATTTTAGTGCATCAGATTGAGCAAGGAGTGAGACTATGCCAGATTTACAGGATTTGAAGATGCCGCAGCATGTTGCGATCATACTGGACGGAAATGGACGCTGGGCGAAGAACAAGGGAATGCCGCGTAATTATGGGCATGTGCAGGGGGCCAGGAATGTGGAAACCATCTGTGAGGAAGCTTACAAAATGGGGATTCAGTATCTGACGGTATATGCATTCAGTACCGAAAACTGGAATCGTCCAAAGGATGAGGTGGAAGCACTGATGAAGCTTCTGCGTAATTATATGAAGACCTGCCTGACAACAGCGAAAAAGAACCGGATGTGTGTCCGGGTAATCGGAGATAAAACCGGACTCGATGACGATATCCGTAACCGGATTGCAGAGCTGGAAGAGGCAACAAAGGACAATGACGGACTTCATTTTCAGATTGCACTTAATTATGGCGGCAGGGATGAAATTGTGCGTGCAGTAAAGAAGACCTGTGAGAAGGTGCAGGCAGGAGAGCTTAAGATCGATGATATTAACCAGGAGCTTTTTGGAGAAATGCTGGATACACACGGACTTCCGGAGCCGGATCTGCTGATCCGTACCTGTAATGAGCAGCGGATTTCCAATTTTCTGTTGTGGCAGCTTGCCTATACGGAATTTTATTTTACGGAAGTGCCATGGCCTGATTTTTCAAAGGAAGAGCTTATCAGGGCTGTGGAAGCATACAATCACAGAGACCGCAGATTCGGACTCGTAAAGGAGGAGTAGGCATGTTTCGAACCAGAGTGATCAGCTCCGTTGTATTGGTAATTCTTGCCCTGGTAACCATACTGGGAGGAGGATATCTTCTTGCGGCAACATTATTGTTCTTAGCCCTTGTTGCTTACCGGGAATTGATGAAGGCCTGTAAGCTGAGTGGGGAAGGAAAGAAGCTTTCGGCACTCGAAATCAATGGTTACATAGGAATCCTTGCCTATTATCTGGTGATGGTATTTGTACCGGACCGGATTTACCTGTTTCTGGCGGTGGTATTAATTCTTATTGGATTTATGTTTATTTATGTATTTTCGTTCCCCAAATACCATTCTGATCAGATTATGAGTGCTTTTTTCTGTGTAGCCTATGCGCCGGTGATGCTGTCCTTTATTTATCTTGTAAGAGAGCTTCCCTATGGCGTCTATACGGTGTGGATGATTTTCATCAGCTCATGGATCTGTGATACCTGTGCGTACCTTACCGGAATCTGTATCGGTAAGCATAAGCTGGCACCCATATTAAGTCCGAAGAAATCCATTGAGGGAGCGGTTGGTGGAATCATGGGTTCTGCCATTGTTGGTGCGTTATATGGATATTTCGTGGTGGAAAGTGTGGTTGTGGAACAGAGTATTACATGGATCTTTGTAGTAATCAGTGCGGCTGGTGCAGTGATCTCCCAGGTAGGTGATCTGGCAGCCTCTGCAATTAAGCGTAATCAGGAGATCAAGGATTATGGAAAGCTGATCCCCGGACATGGAGGCGTTATGGACCGGTTTGACAGTGTGATCTTCACCGCACCGATGATTTATTTCCTTACTCTGCTTTTAATCAGAGCATAGAACAGGAGGTACTAAATGAAGAAAATTGGTATTCTCGGGTCTACCGGTTCCATTGGAACCCAGACACTTGAGATTGTACGGAGTAATCCTGACCTGCAGGTCATTGCACTGGCGGCGGGAAGCAACGTGAGTTTAATGGAGCAGCAGGTACGGGAATTTCATCCCATGCTTGCCGTGATGGGATCTGAGGAAGCTGCTACAGACTTAAAGAACCGCATTGCAGATACCGATACGAGGGTATCTGCAGGAATGGAAGGGATGCTGGAGCTTGCAATTCTTCCGCAGATGGAGGTTCTGGTAACAGCGATTGTCGGCATGATCGGAATCCGTCCGACGATTGCAGCGATTAAAGCCGGAAAGACCATTGCACTTGCAAATAAAGAAACACTGGTGACCGCAGGACATATCATCATGCCACTTGCCAAAGAAAAGGGAGTATCCATTCTTCCGGTAGACAGCGAGCACAGTGCGATTTTTCAGTCGATGCATGGGGAAAACCGTGAGCGGGTAAGTAAGATTCTGCTGACTGCATCCGGAGGACCGTTCCGTGGGAAAAGGACGGAGGAACTGCAGGATATTACGGTTGAGGATGCATTGAAGCATCCGAACTGGTCGATGGGACGGAAGATCACTGTGGATTCTGCTACCCTTGTCAACAAAGGCTTAGAGGTCATGGAAGCAAAATGGCTGTTTGATGTGGAGCCGGAGCAGATTCAGGTTGTGGTTCATCCGCAGAGCATCATTCATTCCATGGTAGAATATGTGGATGGCGGAATTATGGCACAGCTTGGAATGCCGGATATGAAGCTTCCGATCCAGTATGCGCTTTTTTATCCGGATCGCAGGCCGATGGATGGCAGGAGGGTGGATTTCTTTGCCTTAAAGAGCATTTCCTTTGAGGAGCCGGATGTTAAGACGTTCCGCGGACTGCAGCTTGCCTATGATGCCATTGCGGCAGGAGGCAGCATGCCGACGGTATTTAATGCGGCAAACGAAAAGGCAGTGGGTCTGTTTCTGGATAAAAAAATCCGTTTCCTTGCGATTTATGATCTGATTCAGGGAGCGATGGAGCAGCACAAGGTCATTGCCAATCCTACGGTGGATGAGATTCTGGAAGCCGAAGCACAGGCACATGCGTATATTTCCGGGAAATTATCATAAACTAAAACAGGGTCAGTATTTGGAGGAACTTCATTGATTGTTTCAATTATTTTATTTATTGTTATTTTCTGTGTGATTGTTGTCGCACATGAATTCGGACATTTTATCATAGCCAAAAGCAATGGAATTCATGTCGTGGAATTTTTTGTGGGAATGGGACCGACATTAGTATCCTTTACGAAGGGAGATACGAAGTATTCCATTAAGCTGCTTCCGCTTGGAGGTGCATGCGTTTTTGAGGGCGAGGACGGACTGAATACGAAGGAAGGCGAGGTATCGGAGGGAGCATTCCCGAATGCCCCGGTGTGGGCACGGTTCGCAACCGTTCTGGCAGGTCCGGTGTTTAACTTCCTGTTAGCGTATCTTCTGGCTGTGATTCTGGTTGCCAATACCGGTGTTCTGCTTCCCACGGTCACGACCGTACAGGAGGGAAGTAACGCAGAAGCAGCAGGTCTTGAGGTTGGAGACCGGATTGTGAAGATGAATGGTAAAAGCATTCATCTGTATCAGCAGGTGCTGTTGAATTCCCAGCTCAATGTGAAGGGAGAACCCTTTGAAATTGTATATGAACGTGATGGGGAGCAGCATACCGTGACGGTGACACCGGCCTTTAATGAGGAGGCAAACCGTTATCTCATGGGAATTTCTACAGGAGAGTATCTGAAGTGCAATGCCCTGCAGAATTTCCAGTATGCCTTTTACATGATGAATTTTGAAGTGGAGATGACCTTTAAGAGTCTTGGCATGCTGGTGACCGGACAGCTTTCTTTAAATGATCTGTCGGGACCTGTCGGAATTGTAAAGGTAGTGGATGACACCTATACAGAAGCGAAGGTATATGGAGCCTCTACGGTGATTCTCTCCATGATAGAGCTTGCACTGCTTCTTTCTGTGAATCTGGGTGTCATGAATTTACTCCCTCTTCCAGCACTGGATGGCGGACGCCTTGTTTTTTTACTGGTGGAGGCAGTCCGTGGAAAACCGATTCCACCGGAAAAGGAAGGAATTGTACATCTGGCAGGCATGGCGGTACTGATGATTTTAATGGTTGCTGTGATGTTTAACGATATTTCGAAGTTCTTTGCATAAAATCATCTACAAAAATAAAGGGGATTCATTGTATAGAATTGCCAAAGATTTACTTTTGGTAATTTTGTACAATGGATTCTTTTTTATTTGTCAATTATAATAATTCTACATTTCAATTCTGAAAAAATCGTGGGTTCATTTTAGCGCTTCGCTATAATCTCCCCGGAAACCAATTGCTTATGCGTAAAGAAAACAGGGACACAGGGGTAGCTGTGGACGGAACAGTTACAACACAGAATAGTAAGAATATACAGGAGGCAGGAACAGGAATACATGAAATTTTTAACAGGGGCATATTGGGACTGCGGTCAGCAACTTTGTAATCAGGATTCAATCACGATCCAGCAGGTGATGACAAGCAGAGGAAGGGTACTGATGGCAATCGTTTGTGATGGTATTGGTGGCCTTTGGAAGGGAGAAGTGGCAAGCGGGTATGTGATTGAGCGCATGGTTGCCTGCTTTTACCGGCAGATCGTTGATCTGATCGGAAAAGGGAGAAGAGCTTCCTTCATGGAAAAGAGTATGATGAGATGCCTATACAGCATCAATGAGGAGTTTTGCAGATATCGGAAGGGAAAAGAAGAACAGCTCGGGACAACGATGTCGCTGCTGTTGATCTGGGGACACCGGTATCTGATCTGTCATATCGGGGACAGCCGGATTTATCGTTGCCGTAAGAAGAGGATGGAACTTCTGACAACGGATCACAGTGGAGGCGGACACCGGCTGTTGAAGTGTATGGGGAGCTTTCCGTTCCAGAAGCCGGACATCCGGAGGGGACGGGTGAGAAAGAAACAGGGATTTTTGCTGTGTACGGATGGATTTTATAATAAGCAGTGCTGGGGAGAGATGTTCGAGCCGGCTTCCATTTTAGAGGAGGGGCAGATTGAAAGAAGACTTCAGGAAAACGCTGCCTATGTGAAGAAGCAGGGCGAAAAGGATAATCTTTCCGCAATTTATATCAGAACCTGCTGAAAGGGGAGGAGAGATGCCAATGAGAAAAATCTGGAACAATCAGTATGAGCAGCTCCGGAAGATAGGAGAGGGCGCATCAGGGCGTGTAATGCTTGCGAGGGATCTGCATTTAAACCGTCTGGTGGCAATAAAGGAGATGGAACAGATCCGGGAGATCCGCAGGGAAATGGAGCTTTTAAAGGCATTGAAGCATCCGGGACTGCCAGACATTTATGATTATTTTGAGGAGGACCGGCATGGTTTTCTGGTGATGGAATATGTGGAGGGCGTTACGTTAAAGGAGTATCTGGAGCAGCATGGGAAACCGGAGCTGACACAGGCGATTGTCTGGATGAAGGAACTCCTGGACATCCTTGTTTATCTTCATGAACAGCATCCGGCGGTGGTTTACCGGGATCTGAAGCCAGCCAATCTTATCATTCAGGAGGAAGGACATTTAAAGCTCATTGATCTGGGAGGTGCCTTTTTCCGGTGCCACAACCAGAGTGAGGAACGGGTGAGTATCGGGACGCCCGGTTACAGTGCGCCGGAACAGTGGAATGGCATACAGGCGGATGTGTCATGTGACATTTTCAGCTTTGGGGCGGTTGCCCATGAGCTTTTAACCGGCGTTAATCCTCTAAAGCCACCCTATGAGCGGCGGCCGGTGCGCCGGTATGACCGGAGGATCCCTGTTTCTTATGAGCAGATGATTCAGAAATGTACAAGAGAGCATCCGAAGGAACGTTATGCTTCCATGCGGGAGGTACTAAAGGCGTTGGAGGACTGTGAGACCATAAAAAGGAGATGGAAGTGGAAGGGATTACATCTCTGCAGGTGTCTGCTGACGGCAATTCCTGTTACCATGGGAGCCCTGCTTGTGATTCTGCCTCTCTTAAATGGAATTCCAAGATCCAGTTTTCCGGATCCTTTTTTACGAAAGCCGATTCTTTGCCTGTTGGTCGGAATGCTTCTTTATCTCATTCTGTTCCGGCTGGGGAAAAGGAAGGGGAGCCTGCTCCGGCAGGAAAAGGAGGTATGGCTTACTGCAAAGAAGGGAATCGGATTATGGAGTCTGGGAATCGGACTTCTGTTGGGAGGACTGGCCTTCGGCCTACAGCAGCAGACAGGGGTGCGCAGCAGCTTTGCTTCCGGAAAGGAGACCTTCTGGGTGGATATGAAGGATGAAAATGACCGGCTGCTTTTGGTGAAGGAAGGAACCGTACTCCCTGTTGGAGATAAGGTACGTCTTGAGATTCCTATGGAGCGGATGCCGCGGCAGCAGATGTCACTGCAGATCATAGCCATTGATGAAAAGGGGGAGGTTTTCGGAAGCCGCATCATCCGCATTAAAGCAGAGGATTAAATTTGCGTTTTTGCTGTATGTGGGGTAATATAATATAATAAGTACAAAAGAAAAACAAGCGGCTGCGAAGCAGACATTTGTTTTTCTTGTACTTATTAGCGAACATGCGTCTGCTGAAAGCAGACAGGGAGTGCGAAGCACGTGCATGTGAGCCAGAAATTAAGGCAACGAAGCGGCTGCGAAGCAGACATACAAATATAAGATTCAGGAGGATTTAAGATGGCAAATCGTGAACATACAAGAGTAATTCATATCGGTGACCGGGTGATCGGAGGGGGCAATCCCATCCTGATCCAGTCCATGACCAATACCAGAACCGAGGATGTGGAGGCTACCGTGGCACAGATCCTGCGGCTTGAAAAGGCAGGCTGTGAAATCATCCGATGCACCGTA
>OKXB01002405.1_pt1 | contig 15090 bp, 30 predicted proteins | sample 1601731 | NCBI WGS metagenome assembly OKXB01 (sample SAMN04414077, study PRJEB24778) | human gut metagenome | material: faecal | host: Homo sapiens | reverse complement strand
CGATAGTGAATAGCTAAAATAGGACGTTGCCAATATTTTTTTTATGTCTTTTTTTTACATAAAGTAACAATATAAAATGTATATGAAAAATATAAAAAATAGTAAAAAAATAGCCCATTTCTACTAAAATTTTAACAAAAAATATTATTTTTAATAAAAGTGTCAAAAAAAAGTAGTTTTTTTCATAAAAAGGCTTGCTTTTCATATACTTTTCATGTATAATTATTAACAGTGTGACTGGCTTAGATGGGCAAAGTTGCTGATACACCAGGCAGAGTTGTTAAAATAAAACCTTGTATCAGGTAATTTGTTCCGGAGCAAGTCTATACCAGATATAGGCGAAGGGAGGATACAATAATGTCAAACACTAAAGTGAGAATTAAACTTAAAGCTTACGAACACAGAACTCTTGACAAAGCAGCAGCTAAAATAGTAGAAACTGTTAAGAGAACTGGCGGAGTTGTAAGTGGTCCAGTACCATTACCAACAGAAGTTCAAAAGTATACAATACTAAGAGCTGTTCATAAGTATAAAGATTCTCGTGAGCAATTCGAAATGCGTACTCACAAAAGACTTATTGATATCAACAATCCAAGCAAGGAAACTATAGATGCATTACAACATCTAGATTTACCTAGCGGAGTTGATATCCAAATCAAATTATAATTTATAGGAGGAAGAAAATGAAAGGAATCTTAGGTCGTAAGATCGGAATGACATCTGTTTTTGCTAAAAATGGAAAATTAATTCCAGTAACAGTTATCGAAGTAGAACCAAATATCGTAAGTCAAATCAAGACTAAAGAAAAAGATGGTTATGAAGCTATTCAATTAGCAGCATTCGATAAAAGAGAAAAATTAGCAAATAAACCAGAAACAGGTCATTTAAAGAAAGCTAACACTACCCCTAAGCGCTTCTTAAGAGAAATTAGAGGTGTAGATGTAGCAAATTATTCACTTGGTAGTGAAGTAAAAGCAGATATTTTTGCTGAAGGAGAAATGGTTGACGTAACTGGCACTTCTAAAGGAAAAGGTTTCCAAGGTGTTATCAAACGTTGGAATCAATCACGTGGACCAATGGGACACGGTAGCCAATATCATCGTGGTGTTGGATCACTTGGTACATTGTTACCAATGAGAGTTATCCCAGGAAAGAAAATGCCTGGACATATGGGTTCTGAACAAGTTACTATTCAAAACCTAGAAATAGTACAAATCGATATCAATAACAACGTTATCTTAGTTAAAGGAAATGTCCCAGGACCTAAAAAGTCATTAGTTTTAATCAAATCTTCAGTAAAAAATCCTGGAAAAGTAAACACTCCAGTTGAATTAATTACATACATTGACGAAACAGTAGTTGAAGAACCAACTGTAGAAGAAAATGTTGAAGAAGTAGTAGAAACTAATGAAGAATCATCACAAGACGAAAAAGTAGCTGAGTAATAACTACTTAACTAAAACAACTAATTAATTTGTGATGAAAAAAGGAGGATATATATATGTCTAAATTAGAACTATTAAATAATAATGGTGAAAAGGTTAAAGATATTAAATTAAATGATAACGTATTTGGAATTGAACCAAATGATACTGTACTAAAAGATGCTTTAGTATTATATTTAGCATCAGTAAGACAAGGAACTCATTCAACTAAAACTAGAGCAGAAGTTTCTGGTGGTGGAAGAAAACCTTGGAGACAAAAAGGAACTGGTAATGCAAGACAAGGAAGTATTAGAGCAGTTCAATGGAGAAAAGGTGGAATTGCTTTTGGACCAAAACCAAGAGATTATTCTAAAAAACAAAATAGAAAAGAAAGAAGATTAGCTTTATTATCAGCATTATCTTATAAAGTAGCTGATAAAGAATTAGTAGTATTAGATAGTATTAAATTTGAAACTAATAAAACTAAAGAAATGGTTAATCTACTAAATAAATTAGAACTAGCTAATAGCAAAGTACTATTAGTAGTAGATGAATTAGATGACAACGTTTGCCTAGCTGCAAGAAATTTAGGAAACGTAAAAATAGTTTTACCTACTGAAGTAAATACATATGATGTAGTTAACTCAGATAAAATGGTAATGACTGAAGCATCTTTAAAGAAATTAGAGGAGGTGCTTGGTAATGAATAAGAATTTTGATATTATTTATGCCCCAATTATAACTGAAAAATCTGCAATGATGGCTAATGAAAACAAGTATGCTTTTAAAGTATCACCAAAGGCCAACAAAACAGAAATTAAACAAGCAATTGAAAGTATCTTCAATGTTAGTGTTGTAAGTATAACTACTTCAAATTCTCATCCAAAAAAGAGAAGAGTAGGAAAATATACAGGTATGACTAACAAATATAAAAAAGCTATTGTTAAATTAGCAGAAGGTAATTCAATTAATTTTGACTAGAAAAAGGAGGAACAAAAATGGCAATTAGAGTATATAAACCAATGACTAACGGTCAAAGACAAAGAAGTGTCTTAGTAAGTGAAGAAATCACAAAAACAACTCCTGAAAAAAGTCTAGTAGTTACAAAAAAGAAAACTGATGGTCGTAATAACCAAGGAAGAATAACTGTAAGACACCGTGGTGGTGGAGTTAAAAGAAAATACCGTTTAATCGATTTCAAGAGAATAAAAGATGGTATCACTGCTGTAGTATCAAGTATTGAATACGATCCAAATAGAAGTGCTAACATCGCCTTAATTAGCTATAAAGATGGAACTAAAGCTTATATCTTAGCTCCAAAAGGATTAAAAGTTGGCGATATTGTAGAGTCAGGTGAAAACGTTGATATCAAAGTAGGAAACGCAATGCCAATTGCAAACATTCCAGTAGGTACAACAATTCATAATATTGAATTAAAGCCAGGCAAAGGTGGTCAACTTGCAAGAAGTGCTGGAAACAGTGCACAAATTCTTGGACGTGAAGATAAATATGTTTTAATCAGATTAGCTAGTGGTGAAACAAGAAAAATATTAGGAACATGTCGTGCAACTATCGGAGTAGTTGGAAACGAAGACTATTCATTAGTAAAAGTTGGTAAAGCTGGAAGAACAAGATATAAAGGAATTAGACCAACAGTACGTGGATCAGTAATGAACCCTAATGATCACCCACATGGTGGTGGAGAAGGTCGTGCACCAATTGGTAGAAGTGGCCCAATGACTCCATGGGGTAAACCAGCTCTTGGACTTAAGACAAGAAAAAACAAAAAAGAATCTAACAAATACATTGTCTCTCGTCGTAAAAAATAATAAGAAAGGATGATTAAAAAATGGCAAGAAGTTTAAAAAAAGGACCTTATGTCTTTGATAGACTATTAAAAAAAGTAAAACTACTTAATGAAACAGGAAAAAAAGAAGTTATTAAAACTTGGTCTCGTCGTTCAACTATTTATCCTGATTTTATCGGCCACACATTTGCAGTTCACAACGGAAAAGAATTTATTCCAGTATATGTTACTGAAGATATGGTAGGACATAAACTTGGAGAATTCGCCCTAACTCGTAAATTTGGCGGACACGGCGCAGACAAACAAAAATAGTAACTTATAAGGAGGACTATGATGGAAAAAACTGAAGCAAAAGCAGTAGCTAAAACAATAAGAATAGCTCCTAGAAAAACCAGATTGATAATTGATTTAATAAGAGGAAAGAGCGTGAGCGAAGCTTATGCAATCCTTCAAAATCAACCTCAAAAAGCTGCTAGAGTTATTGAAAAAGTTTTAAAATCAGCTACAAGTAATGCTGTAAACAATTTAAATCTTAAAGAAGAAAAATTATTTGTTAAAACATGTTACGTTGATGAAGGAATTGTAATGAAAAGAGCAAAAATGGATTCACGTGGACACGTTGGAAGAAAAGATCATAAAACAAGTCACATTACAGTAATTGTAAGTGAATTAAATAAGTAAAGGAGGAACCGAAGTGGGACAAAAAGTTAGTCCAGTCGGACTTAGAATCGGTATCAATAAAGATTGGGAATCTAAATGGTATGCTGACAATAAAGAATTCTCTAAGTATTTATTAAACGATAACAAAATCCGTAAATTTTTACTTAAAAAGTTCAAAAATGCCGGAATTGCTAATATCGTAATTGAAAGAAATCCAAAGAGAACAGAAGTATTTATCAATGCATCTCGTCCAGGATTAATAATCGGACAAAGTGGTACTGAAATTGAAAATGTTAAAAAAGAAGTATCAAAATTAGTTGGTGAAAATGTTCAAATTTCTGTAGTAGAAGTTAAGAACCCAGATTTAGTAGCTCAACTAGTTGCAGACAATATAGCACACAGTATTGAAAATCGTGTATCATTCAGAGTTGCTCAAAAGAAAGCAATAAGAAATACAATTAAAGCTGGTGCTAAAGGAATCAAGACTTTAGTATCTGGTCGTTTAGGTGGAGCAGATATCGCTCGTGGTGAAGGATATTCAGAAGGAACAACTCCATTACACACATTAAGAGCAAATATCGATTATGCAACATCAGAAGCTGACACTACATATGGAAAAATTGGTGTTAAAGTATGGATATATAAAGGAGAAATTCTAGAAGATAAGGGAGGTAATTCTCATGTTGATGCCAAAAAGAACAAAGCATAGAAAAACTTTCCGTCTAAAATATGAAGGAAAATCAAAAGGTAATACAAAATTACATTTTGGTGAGTACGGTTTAATGGCTCAAGAAGGAGCATGGATTACTGCTAATCAAATCGAAGCAGCCAGAATTGCTATGACAAGATACATGAAACGTGGTGGAAGAGTTTGGATAAACATTTTCCCTAACTTATCATTAACTAAAAAGCCATTAGAAACTAGACAAGGTAAAGGTAAAGGAAATCCAGAAGTATGGGTAGCCGTAGTTAAAGAAGGAAAAATAATGTTTGAAGTTGGAGATGTAAGTGAAGAAGTAGCAAGAGAAGCATTAAGACTTGCATCACACAAATTACCAATCAAAACAAAATTCGTAAAAAAAGAAAGTGGTGAAAATAATGAAAACTAATGAAATTAGAAAATTATCCACTGAAGAAATCAATAAAAAGATTGCTGAATCTAAAGAAGAGTTATTCAATTTAAGAATGAAACAAGCAACAGGAAATCTTGAAAATCCAAGTAGAATTAGAGAATTAAGAAAAACAGTTGCTAGATTAAAAACTATTCTTAGAGAAAGAGAAATTGAAGGGTAGAGGAGGACGTCATTATGAATGAAAATATTAAACGTGAATTAATTGGCGTTGTTGTAAGTGATAAAGCTAATAAAACAATTACCGTTAAAGTAGAAACTTACAAAAAAGACCCAATATACAAAAAGAGAATTAAATATTCTAAAAAATATACAGCTCATGACGAAAATAACACTGCAAAAATTGGAGACAAAGTTCGTCTAGTTGCAACTAGACCATTATCTAAAACTAAAAGATACGAATTAGCTGAAGTAATTGAAAAAGCAATAGTACTTTAGTTCGGAAGGAGGAAATAAAATGGTACAACAAGAAAGCCGCCTAAAAGTGGCAGATAACTGTGGAGCTCGTGAAGTATCAGTAATCAGAGTTCTTGGTGGAAGTAAAGTTAAAACTGGTAACATCGGCGATATCGTTGTTGCAACAGTTAAAAAAGCAACTCCTAATGGTAATGTTAAAAAAGGTAAAGTTGTAAAAGCCGTAGTTGTTAGGAGTAAATTCGGAGTAAGAAGAGAAGATGGAAGCTATATCAAGTTTGATGATAATGCTTGCGTAATCATTAAAGATGATAAGAGTCCAGTAGGAACTCGTGTTTTGGGTCCAGTAGCTCGTGAATTAAGAGATGCAGGATTTACAAAAATAGTAAGTTTAGCAAAAGAAGTTCTTTAATCCGATATTATATAAGGAGGATAAGTTCATGAAATTAAAAAAAGACGATAAAGTAGTAGTAATTTCAGGAGCCAATAAAGGCAAAGAAGGAAAAATCATAAAAGTATTAGATGATAAAGTTATCGTTGAAGGTGTAAATGTTTGCAAAAAACACTTAAAACCAAAAAACAACAATGGAACTGGTGAAATAGTTGAAGTAGAAAGACCAATTCATATCTCTAATGTTATGATAGTAGATCCAAAAACAAAAAAACCAACTAAAATCAAAATGGATTTTGATAAAGATGGTAAAAAGATTAGAATTTCAAAAAAATCTAATGAAAAGATTGACTAGTTTGGAAGGAGGGTGGACATATGAACCGCCTAGAAGAAAAATATAAAAACGAAGTTGTTCCAAGTTTGATGGAAAAACATAACTATAAAACAATAATGTTAGTTCCTAAAATTGAAAAAATCGTAGTTAATATGGGTGTTGGAGATGCTACAGTAAATTCTAAAAACTTAGAAAACGCTGTTGCTGATCTAGAAAAAATCACTGGTTTAAAACCTATTGAGACTAAGGCAAAGAAATCAATCGCTTCATTTAAAGTAAGAGAAGGACATAAAATTGGTTGCAAAGTAACTTTAAGAGGAGAAAATATGTATAACTTCTTAGATAAGTTAATATCAATATCTTTACCAAGAGTAAGAGATTTCAGAGGACTTTCACCAAAAAGTTTTGATGGAAGAGGAAACTACACAATTGGTATTAAAGAACAATTAATTTTCCCAGAAATTAATTTTGATGAAGTAGAAAAAGTAAGAGGAATGGATATTGTAATCGTTACAACAGCTAAAACTAACGAAGAAGCTTATGATTTATTAAAAGAACTTGGAGTTCCTTTTAGGAAATAAGGGAGGAAACAATGGCAAAAAAATCAATGATTGTTAAATCACAAAGAAAACCAAAATTTAAAGTAAGAGAATATACTCGTTGTAGCATTTGTGGAAGACCACATGCCGTTATGAGTAAATTTGGTATTTGCCGTATTTGTTTTAGAGAATTAGCTTATAAAGGACAAATACCAGGCGTAAAAAAATCAAGTTGGTAATACCTATAATAAAGAAGGAGGGATTTTTAAATGACAGATCCAATTGCAGATATGCTTACAAGAATACGTAATGCAAACCAAATGCATAATAAAGAAGTTAGTATGCCTACTTCAAAAATGAAAGTAGAAATAGCTAAAATCTTAGATAGTGAAGGTTTCATTGAAAGTTATACTGTAAAAGATAATACATTAACATTGACCCTAAAATATGGACAAAAGAAAGAAAGAGTAATTACTGGATTAAAGAGAATTTCAAAACCAGGATTAAGAGTATATGCAGGTGCTGATGAAATACCTCATGTATTAAACGGTTTAGGAATTGCCATTATATCTACACCAAAAGGAGTTATGACTGATAAGTTAGCTCGTAAAAACAATGTTGGTGGCGAAGTAATCGCTTATATTTGGTAAGGAGAATATAGTTATGAGTAGAATTGGAAAAAGAGTATTAACTATACCTGAAAATGTTAATGTTGAAGTAAACGGAAATACAGTTACCGTAAAAGGACCAAAAGGTGAATTAAAATTAGACGTTATTAAAACCCTAAAAGTTAACGTTGAAGGTTCAAATTTAACTGTAGAAAAATTAAAAGAAGATAAATTTACAAACCAAATGCACGGAACTACAAATGCCAATATCAACAATATGATTATTGGAGTTAGTGAAGGCTATAAAAAAGGACTAGAAATAATTGGTGTTGGTTACAGATTTGCTGTTAGTGGTAATACTTTAACTATCCAAGCTGGATATTCTCATCCAGTAAAACTAGAAATACCTGCTGGATTATCAGTAAATGCAGTAAGTGCAACTGAAATCGAAGTAATGGGAGCCGATAAAATAGTAGTTGGTGAATTTGCTGCTAATATCCGTAAAGTAAGACAACCTGAACCATATAAAGGAAAAGGAATCCGTTATAAAGGTGAACATGTTCGTCGTAAAGAAGGAAAGAAAGCATCTAAATAATAGAGGAGTGAGATTTTTATGATTAAAAAAGTTTCAAGAAACGAAATGCGTGTTGAGAGACATAAAAGAATCAGAAAAGAAATATCAGGAACAACTGATAGACCAAGATTAAATGTCTTCAGATCAAACGCAAATATTACAGCTCAAATCATCGATGACGAAAAAGGCATAACTTTAGTTAGCGCATCCACAAGAGATAAAGATTTAAATATTGCTAATGGTGGAAATGTTGAAGCTGCTAAACTTATTGGCACAGAAATCGCAAAAAGAGCTAAACAAGCAAAGATTAAACAAGTAGTATTTGATAGAGGTGGATACCTATATCATGGACGTGTTAAAGCATTAGCTGAAGCAGCACGTGAAAATGGATTAGAATTCTAATAAGGAGGAAAACTTATGAACGAAGAAATTAAAAAGCCACAAGAAAATAGCACAAGACCTGCTAGAAACAACGATTCAAAAAATAACAAAAGAAAACCTAAAAGAACTTTTGACAAACCAAAAAGTGATTTAGAAGAAAAAGTTATCTTCATCAATCGTGTAACAAAAGTAGTAAAAGGTGGCCGTCAATTTCGTTTTGCCGCTACCGTTGTAGTAGGTAATAGAAAAGGAAAAGTTGGTATTGGTTTAGGAAAAGCTAAAGAAATGCCAGATGCAGTAAAGAAAGCTACACAACAAGCATCAAAGAACTTAATAAATGTTGAATTAATTGATAATCGTACAATTGCTCATGAAGTAATCGTAAAAGAAGGCGCAGTTAGAGTAATGCTAAAGCCTGCTAAAGAAGGTACTGGAGTAAAAGCTGGTGGACCAGTTAGAGATGTACTTGAATTAGCTGGAGTAAAAGATGTATTATCTAAGAGCCTAGGATCTAGCACAAAAGTAAATATGGCTAGAGCTACATTAAATGCTCTAAAAATGCAAAAGTCACCATCACACGTTGCAGCATTAAGAGGCAAAACAGTAGAGGAGATATTAAACTAATGAAATTAAATGAATTAGAAGCATCTACAAAAGCTCGTAAAAGAGTTGGCCGTGGACCTGGATCAGGAAGCGGAAAAACAAGTGGTAAAGGACACAAAGGACAAAACGCTAGAAGTGGTGGCGGCGTAAGACCAGGATTTGAAGGTGGACAATTACCATTATATAGAAGATTATCAAAAAGAGGATTCAACAATTATAATTTCCAAACAGTATATGCAACTGTAAACGTTGGAGATTTAGAAAGATTTGATGAAGGAACTGTAGTAACTAAAGAACTACTTATCGAAGTAGGATTAGTTAAAAAAGAATTAGATGGGATTAAAATTTTAGGTAACGGAGAGTTAACTAAAAAATTAACCGTAAAGGCTAACAAATTTTCATCTACTGCAAAAACTAAAATAGAAAATGTTGGTGGAACTATCGAGGTGATTTAAAGTGTTTAAAACAATTAAATTACTGTTTCACAAAAAAAATAAAGATATAAGAAAAAGAGTATTATTTACTCTAGGATGTTTGTTTGTATTCATAATTGGTAAAACAATTCCAGTACCTGGCACTCAAGGAGCCGTTTCAGGATTAGGATTATGGGAACTATATGATGCTATCTCTGGAGGAGCATTAGAAAGATTTTCTATCTTCTCATTAGGAGTTATGCCATATATTTCAGCATCAATCATCACTGGAATCTTACAAATGGATATTATTCCATATTTCACTGAGTTAAAAGAAGAAGGAGCTACTGGAAGACAAAAAATAAATCAAATAAATCGTTATCTTGGTTTAGGAATTGCCTTTCTACAAGGTTTCGCAATGGCCTTTGCCTTTGTACCAAACGGTGGCGCCATTGATTATCTAAAAATAGCAATCATTCTAACTGGTGGAACAGCCTTCCTATTGTGGTTAGGCGACCAAATGACTCAAAAAGGAATAGGTAACGGAATATCATTATTAATCATGGCTGGTATCATTTCAAGCATACCAAATATGTTCATTGACACATTCCAATCATTAGTATTAGGTAATGATTCACTATTCTTAGGAATTATCGCATTTGCTGTATTTGTAATCGTATACTTAGCAATAATTGTTGGTATAGTATACATTGAAAAATCAGAAAGAAGAATTCCAATTCAATATGCCAATCAAACATCATCAGCATATGGTGCTCGTCAAAACTATATACCATTCAAGTTAAATAGTGCATCAGTAATGCCAGTAATTTTTGCATCAGTTGTGTTTACAATACCATCATTCATTGCTGGACTTATGGATAGTGAATCATCATTTGCTGTATTTGTATCAAAATATGTCAATTATACAACCCCAGTAGGGTTCACATTCTACATGATAATAATTATACTATTCTGTTTCTTCTACACATTCTTACAAATCAATCCAGAAGAATTAGCTAAAAACCTTAACAAACAAGGTGGCTATATCCCTGGAGTAAGACCTGGAAAAGAAACAAAAGAATATATAAGTACAGTTATTGGAAGAATAACATTCATTGGAGCCTTATCAATAGCAGTAATAGCAGGATTACCAATCGTATTCAGTAATTTCATTGATACAGGATTACCAAGTAGCGTCTCTTTAGGAGGTACAAGTATTCTAATTGTTATTGGTGTAGCCTTAGAAACATATAACCAATTAGAGAGTAGCTTATTAAATAGAAATTATAAAGGTGGTAGATAAAATGAAGAATATTATATTTATAGCCCCTCCAGCAGCTGGAAAGGGAACACAATCAAAACTTGTGAGTGATACATATAATATTCCTCATATCTCAACCGGTGATCTTCTAAGAGAAGAAATCGCTAAAGGAACACCATTAGGATTAACTATTAAAGATGATATGGAAAAAGGAAACCTTGTTTCTGATGAAGTAATAACTACACTTCTAAGAAATAGAATCACTAAACCAGATTGTCAAAACGGTTATATCCTTGATGGTTATCCAAGAAATATCAAACAAGCTAAAATATATCGTGATTTATTGCAAGAATTAAATTATGATGATGGTGTAGTAATATTCTTTGATATTGATAAAGATTTAGCTCTTAAAAGAACAATTAGTAGAATAGTATGTCCAAATTGTGGAGCATCATATAATCTTTTAGTAGAAGAATTAAAGCCACTTGAAGGAAATATTTGTACTCGTTGTCATCATGAATTAAAAACTAGAACTGATGATACCGAAGAAGTATTTATTCATCGCTTTGATACTTATATGAATAGCACTAAAGAATTAATTGATTACTACCAAAATTTAGGATTACTACATAAAATAAGCGTCGAAGAAAAAAGCGCTAATGAAATATTTGAAGAAGTAAAGAAGGTATTAAATGATTAGCATTAAATCAGACTATGAAATATCATTAATGAGAAAAGCCGGTAACATTGTTTATCGTACTCACAAGTACTTAGAACCATATGTAAAACCCGGTATAACTACCAAAGAATTGGATAAGTTAGCATATGATTTTATAATCAGTCAAGATGCGACACCATCATTTTTAAACTATGAAGGTTTCCCAGCAAGTATCTGTACCTCTATAAATGAAGAAGTAGTTCACGGAATTCCTTCAAATAGAAAACTTAAAAATGGTGACATCATTGGTATTGATATTGGAGCCAATTATAAAGGCTACCACGGTGACTCAGCTTGGTCTTACAAAGTAGGCAGTGTCTCACGCGAAAAAGCGTATTTATTAGAACATACAGAAAAAGCTTTATTTGAAGGACTAAAACAAGTTAAACCAGGTAACCATATTGGTGACATAGGATATGCCATTGAAACATATGCTAAAGCCCACAAACTAGGAGTAGTTAGAGAATTAGTTGGTCACGGAGTTGGTAACCAATTACATGAAGAACCTGACGTACCAAATTATGGAACAAAAGGAACAGGACCAGTATTAAAAGAAGGCATGACTATTGCCATCGAACCAATGCTAAACTTAGGTACCCACAAAATCTACATCTTGGATGATGACTGGACAATAATTACAAGAGATGGCAAACCATCAGCCCATTTTGAACATTCAGTAGTAGTCACCAAAGATGGATATCAAATATTGACAGGAGATGATAATTTTGAGTAAGAACAATATTATTGAAGCCCAAGGAAAAGTCATCGACTTGGTAAAAGGTGGTTTCTTTAAAGTTGAACTTGAAGGTGGACACATAGTAGAAGCCCATGTTTCTGGTAAAATGCGCGTAAATAATATACGTATTCTACCAGGTGATACTGTTGTTGTAGAATTATCACCATATGACCTAACACATGGGCGTATCGTATATAACAAAAAATAATAGCAACAAGAATTAAGTCTATATAGACATTACACAAATATAAACTTTTACAAAAAAAGTAAGAAATAGGAGGAATTATAATGAAAGTTAGAGCTTCAGTTAAACCTATATGTGAAAAATGTAAAGTAATTAAACGTAAAGGAAAAGTAATGGTTATTTGTGAAAATCCAAAACACAAACAAAAACAAGGTTAATAATAGGGAGGAACTAAAATGGCAAGAATTAAAGGTATAGATATACCAAATGACAAAAGAATTGAAATTTCTTTAACTTATATTTATGGTATAGGTAGAAAATTATCAAAACAAATCTTAACTGCTGCAAATGTTGACTTAAACAAAAAAGCAAAAGACTTAACCGAAGAAGAATTAGCAAGCATTAGAAAAGAAATTGATAAACATACTGTTGAAGGTGACTTGAGAAGAGAAGTAAACATGAACATCAAAACTAAGATGGAAATCAATTCTTATCAAGGAACAAGACATAAAAAGAATTTACCAGTAAGAGGACAAAGAACTAACAGAAATGCTAGAACTCGTAAAGGTAAAGGAAAAGTAGTTGCTAACAAGAAGAAAGCTTAAGCTTAAATTATTTTAAAGGAGGATATTTATATGGGAAAAACATATAACGCTAGAAAACGTAAAGTTAAAAAGAATGTTCCACATGGAAGCGTACATATTCACACAACTTTCAATAACACAGTTATTACAATCACTGATATTGAAGGAAACACAATAAGTTGGGCTTCAGCTGGAACAATGGGAATAAAAGGTAGTAAAAAATCTACCCCATTTGCTGCTGGAATGGCTGCTGAAAAAGCTGGAAAAGCTGCAGTTGATTCTGGAATGAAAACTGTCGATGTATTTGTAAAAGGATTAGGTGCTGGAAGAGAGTCAGCCGTAAGATCATTAGCTACAGCAGGTTTAGAAGTAAAATCAATCACAGATGTAACACCAATTCCACATAACGGATGCCGTCCACCAAAAAAACGTCGTGGATAAAAGAAAGGGAGTGTGTTAAATGTTAAAATTTGAAAAACCAGAATACAAAGTAAAAGAATATGTCAGAGATAATTTCTATGGAAAATTTGAAATTGAACCATTAGAAAGAGGCTTTGGAACAACTTTAGGAAATGCTCTAAGAAGAGTAATGCTATCAAGCTTACCAGGAGATGCTATTACCAGTATCAAAATAGATGGAGTAGCACACGAATTCCAAAAAATTGATGGTGTTATCGAAGATGTTACTGCAATAGTATTAAATATTAAAAGTATCGTTATCAAAAATCATTCAGATGATTATAGCAAAATTTTAAGAATAAGCAAAAATGTTGCTGGTCCAGTAACTGCTGGAGATATCGAAAAAGATGCTGATATTGAAATATTTAACCCAAATTTAGTTATTTGTAACCTTGCAGAAGGTGGAAGTATTAACATTGAAATGACTATCTCAAGTGGTAGAGGATATGTTAGAGCAGAAGAAAACAAAAAATTATTTGATAAAAATAAAATGAACGTAATTGCAATTGATAGTTCATATGCTCCAATTGAAAGAATTAATTATGAAGTAGAACCTGCTAGAGTAGGTCAAAACGATCATTATGATAAATTAATTCTTGAAGTATGGACAAACGGTTCAATTACCCCAGAACAAGCTATTGCTTTAGGTAGTAGAATCTTAATAGAACACTTTGAAATCTTAGCAGACTTAAATGAAATTGCTGATGAAACAGGTTTAATGATTGCCAAAGTTGAAGATCCTAACTTAAAAATATTAGAAACTTCAATTGACGACCTAGATTTATCAGTAAGAGCTTACAACTGCTTAAAGAGAGCTGGAATTTTAACACTTAAAAATTTAGTTGATAAGAGTGAAAATGAAATGATGAAGATTAGAAATTTAGGAAAGAAATCTTTAAAAGAAGTTATGGATAAAGTTAAAGATATGGGCTTAAATTTTAGATCTGAAGACTAAAAAAGGAGGAACATAACATGGCATACAGAAAATTAGGAAGAGATAATAAACATAGAAGAAGTATGTTAGCTACATTAACAAAACAACTTATCGAAAATGAAAGAATTGTTACAACTGAAACAAGAGCTAAAGAAGTAAGAAAATGTTTTGATAAAATGGTTACATATGGAAAAAACGGTTCCCTTGTATCTCGTAGATTAGCCTTAGCATTTCTACATAATGATGAAGCATGTGTATCTAAAGTATTCAATGAACTTGCTCCACGTTATAAAGACAGAAATGGTGGTTATACAAGAATCGTTAAATATAAAGAAAGAAAAGGAGATAACGCCCTAACCGTTATTCTAGAATTAGTTTAATAAAACTATCTACTCATCTTCTATTGAAGATGAGTTTTTCTATATCATGGAGGAAATTATGAATAATAATATTAGTTTAAGACCATTAAAAGATAATATAAAAGACTATCAAAATTTATATAAATGGTGTCAAGATAAAGCTGTATATACCTATTTTGAACAACGAAAATTATCAATGCAAGAAATAGTTACAAAATATAAAACAAGAACAAATCCTAATACCAAAACTCCAGTATATATAATCGAATATCAAAATATTCCTATCGGTTTAATTCAATATACAGTCATTTCATTAAGTATAAAGAAAAAATATCATCTTCCAAAAGAAAATACAGCATATGAAATAGATATCTTTATTGGAGAGTCAAAATATCGTAATAAAGGAATAGGAAAAATTGCAATTAAATTATTAATTAATATCCTTACCTCACCCAAAAACATCTTTATATTAGTACCAGAAATAAAAAATAAAAGAGCCATTTCTTGCTATCAAAAAGTAGGCTTCCTGCCCTGCTTCTAGATCGTCCCGGCAGATTGACACGTCTGCCCCCTTGAG
>OKXB01002397.1_pt1 | contig 15129 bp, 16 predicted proteins | sample 1601731 | NCBI WGS metagenome assembly OKXB01 (sample SAMN04414077, study PRJEB24778) | human gut metagenome | material: faecal | host: Homo sapiens | reverse complement strand
TCTAGATAAATATAAAATATCTTTTAAAATGCTTATCCCTTTCCCATGAAAAAGTTTTTATCTATAGTTACCATAGTACTGCTATTTAATAATATTGTATATTCCGTCGTGTTATTTGATTCTACTAGCATTGTGGATGAGATTTGGCATGGTTTAGGATCATATAAATTCAATTTTAAGTTTAAAAATATTGGCAAAAATTCTATAAGAATTGTATCTGTAACAACTTCGTGTGCGTGTACCGTAGCAAGATTAAAAAAGGATAAATATGGTCCTGAAGAATCTGGAGAGATAAACGGTACATTTAATATACTTGGTAGACGTGGTTTTCAGGAACAGGAAATAACTGTGCATACTGATGATGTATCGCAATCGCAGATAAAGCTTAGATTAAAAATAAAAATATTGGCTGATTATGAAATATCTCCTCGTTTAATTTATTGGGATAAAGACGTGGAATGTACAGCGAAAGAAGCGATGCTTAATATCAATAATCCTAATTGGGATCTTAAAGATATAAAATACGATAAAAGTAAGTTTATAGTTGAGAAGTCGAAAGACGATAGCAAACATATTATAAAGGTAACTCCGCTTTCCACAAATATTTCTCTTAGGGACTTAATAAAGGTAGAATTGAAAAATAAAGATGATGGAATAAAATTTCTCGTATTACACGTTCTAATAAAATGAGCAATAAGATATTCATATATTTGATATTTCAGTTATTGGCAACGCAGTTATTGTCGAAGGACAGCTTTCAGTTCTCATTTTCTCCTTTAAACGATAATGTAGAAACTGTTCTAGTACTTGCTCCGGGAATGAATACAGACGGGGTGTTCTTCCTGAAAGAAGCCCCATGGATGGAGTTCGCAAAGCGCAATAATCTTGGAGTGATTGCTCTTAATTACTCTTCATCGGAGGAGGATTTGTATCAAAACCGCAAAGGATATTATTGGCCCGAACAAGGTTCGGGGCAGGCTCTGCTTGATGAAATAAAGCGCGTTTATGGCAAGGATCTTCCAATTGTTCTCTATGGTTTTTCTGGCGGGGCCCAATTTGTCAGTCGATTTGTTGATTGGTGCCCAGATAGAATTATTGCGTGGTGCGCATATTCAGCTCAGTTTTGGGACTACCCTCCAAAAGGCTCAAAGCTCACAAAGGCGCGCGGAATAGTAGCTTGTGGCGACCAGGACGGACTTCGTTGGCTGCCGTCTTTTGGCTTCTATTACCAAGGGCGCAAAGATAAACGCCCATGGATATGGGTAAACATATCAAATACCGCGCATAACCGCAGCGCAAAGTTTGAAAAATTTGTCCGCCAATTTTTCGACGAAGAACTCGCAATTTGGCGCGGGGATAAAAAACCCGGTGAGGACGTATATTCTGACATTTCCAATTCCGATAACGAATTATTGTTGCTATCGGAACAACAAGAATTACAATGCCCGTTTAGAAGCAAGGAGTTATTGGAATCATGGAAAAAAATACAAGCGCCTTAATATCGATAGCATGGTTCGCAGCCGCGCTACTTTTGCCGTCTCCTCTATATCCACAGGAAGAAAAGGAAAAATATCTTCCGGAGAATGAGCGCATTTTCGTAATATCGCAACGCACGGATGCCAAAACCCAAGCTTCCCGCGCAGATCCGCGGAACAAATTTAAGCTCGAAGAAATACCGTTTGTCATCCGAATGCCGTCTTCTTGGACAAAGGAAAAAAACGAGGCGGCCGCTAAGTCTAAAAAACCGTGCGTGAGGGGCGTTATCGCAATATGCACATGGGATAAAACGCTCGATTACCTTAAAAAAAACTTATCCTATTTTGACAGCCAGCATAAATTCTTGATAAAATTCGCCGACGAAAACGATATCGCTGTTATGACTTGGGCCAATTTCGGGGGATACTCCACATCAACAAGCTCCGATGAAATGACCGAAAGGCAGCTTAAAAGCTATGATGCTATGTTTAACGACAGGCTCTCCGAGTGGGAAAAAGGGTTTAGGCGGATATTGAATAAATACAATCTGCCAAAAAACGCCATAATGCTATATGGTTTTTCAGGAGGCGCGCAAATTGCCCATCGCATCGCCTTCAGAAGACCCCAGTATTTTTCGGGAATACATATACATGTAAATTCGTCGTACGATATTCCAACTCCGAACGCAAAAAATATAATGTGGCTCGTTACAACGGGTGAGTTGGAATACGGATATCCCGCAGCTACACGCTTCTACCAAAAAATGATCGATATGGGATATTGCGTGATATTCAAGGCCGCGGAAAATCTCGGGCATAGCATAAATTATAATATCCAAAAGTTATCGATAGAATTTTTCAAATATATGATAAATTTTGTCCCGGATCAGTCGAATCCCGATTGGAAGGCGCCTCCGATAGATAAGTTCTATCTTATGCGCCACCCGATATACATTGGCGATTATTTAAATCAAGTCGCTTATCCAACAGATATGGCTCTTAAAAGAGTCGCGGACCGAAAATATATGGTTGCGCTCCCTACTAAACCTCTCGCGAAAGCCTGGGGCACTATAATCGAAAAATAATGGGCGGAGTAATTTCTCAAATAGGCTTGCAGCGGCTTGACTGGTTCGGATTCGGAGTGTCAAGTGCTAACCGCACTGGAGCGTTTATAGCATGCCTAATTGTAGCTATATGGATCTTATTTTCGTTTCGCTTAAAATGGTTGTCCGCTTTGGCTTGGATTGCAAGTATTGGATTGTTTTACTTCCTCGTACAAACGGCCTCCCGCGGCGCAATTATTTCCCTCGTTTGTGCGGGCATATTTTTCCTGTATTTCTCAGGATTGAAATTTGAAAAAAATACGGTACTCTCTGTTTTGCTTTGGTGTATTTGTGCGATATTTTTCTTCTCTCAAAGCAGGTTGCCCAATCGAATGGGAGAAATGTTGGCTTTCCAAAGCTCGTCTGCAAATTGCCGAATGGATATTTATATTTCGGGCTTGAAAATGTTAACTGACGCCCCTTACGGATTGGAGGATTCGGAGTCTCCCATTGGCATATACATGAAATGGTATCAATCTGTACACGATCCTGAAACGTATCTTTCTATGATAAATTCGCATCTCGAATTTCTGTGCGCCAATAGCCTTCTTCCGAGATTTGTGTATATTTGTCTTTGGACACTTGCGTTTATTTTGTTGTTCCCATATCCGCGCGATATTGTGCCGGCGGCATGTTCTTCCGTTTGGATTTGTTTCGCGTTATGCGCAATGTTCAGCAATGTTGCCAACTATTGGGTTCTGTGGATTGTTCCTTTATCTTTGCTTTTAATCGGAGCATATTACAATAGGGAGCGATTAAAAAAATCCTTTTTTTATTTTTCTGTTTTATTAGTTTCGCTAACTGCATTTGTTGCATTGCATATTATATCCTATTTATTGCCTAAAGATGCTCCTTTGAGGTTTTATCGCGACGGAGACGTATTAGTGGGGGAGGGCAAACCACACATATTATTGTTTGGGCCATCTGAAAAGATTCTTGGGGCTCATTACGGAAAAGAGATTGCCAATATCCCAAAAAATAAAAGAAGCTCAACGCTTGTTTCAATCAATCTGCCGCGCAGCTATGTTGACAAGCTTATAATATCTTCCCCGCTTTCGGAAGGCCCCGCCAATTATAACGCGAAGGAAATTATATTTCTAAACGTGCCTCCGCCTGCCGGAATATCTAAATATTCCGGCTCGAGAATAATTTCAATAGTAGGAACTTTTTCTGACTGGCGCACGCGTCGCGCATGGGAAAATATCGTGAATAAAAACGGCAGTAAAATCGAGCTCCGCATATTGGAGGGCGTTGCCGATTACGTTCCGAATTGGACAGAGTTGATTTCCGATGAAGCTAATTAAGGACATATTTATTCTATTTATTTTTTCCGCCGTTATTGCTCTGTGCAATTACGCCTTAAATTCGCATCGCCCAAATACCGAACTTTTACCGGACGAATTAACATTTGAAATGTTGGCTAAACTTCCTCCTCCGATAATGTTCATAGACGCAAGGTCTGAGGAAGAATTCTCTTCCGGGCATCTAGAAAATGCCTACAACATATCGGAGAGCCAATTTGACGCCCATTTATCCGTCTTTCTCGACGATTGGCTCCCGGAATCTGTTCTTGTTGTATATTGCAATCCTGGAACCTGCAATTCTAGCAGAAATATTGCTGACAGATTAAAAAAAGAATGCGGAATGGGAAAAGTATATGTCTTAAAGGATGACTGGAGAAAATGGAAAAAGTAAAAACTTTAATAGATTTATCATTGCGGGTTGTTTTGTCGGCAGTCTTTATATATGCTGCGGTTAGTAAGATTCTGAGGCCTGATGAATTCTATACTGACATACGCAACTATCAGATTGTTTCTGGTTATATAGCCTATGCATCAGCTTATTTTCTTCCAGCGTTTGAAATTGTTGCGGCTTTGGCAATATTTTCAAAACGCTTTTTCAAAGTTTCCATTTTAAGTATAGCATTTTTACTGGCAGTTTTTATCATGGCACTTTCGTCGGCATGGTATAGAGGTCTCGATATAAATTGCGGCTGTTTCGGGTCGGGAGCTCCTAGCGACTATGGGATTGTTATTCTCCGTGATGTATTTCTACTGTTAATTTGTTTTATTTTAGTTTTGATAAATTCAAAAAAATCTATCATTATTTTATCGTATGAAAGGAAATAAGGTAATATTAGTAGCTATTGCCATTCCAATGGTGGCAGTGCTTTTGGCTTTCTTATTTATATATCTGAAAGGAAATTCGAAATCTGCGGAAAATATATTGCCGGTAGACGAGTATATAATTCGCCCGATGAGTTTTGCGGGAAATTCATACGCATTTACTGCTAGCATAGTTTCTCAGTTGGCATATTCGGATACGAGGGGGCGCATTATATTAGTCAAGCCACAATCGGCAAATGGACAGCTCCCAATATTAGTACCGCCGACAGTTGAAAATTTTAACCCTCAAGTAAGTCAAATTTTTACATTCTGGGTAAAGATAGATTCCGAAGGAAAACTTATAATGACGGATTTTAAAAAGATGTAATATGAAAATTTTATACCTGATTCCAATAATCTTTTTTTGCAGTGTTATAAACGCGAAAGACTCTGCAACACCGAATCCAACTGTACAACAACCTGCCCAGATTCCAAATACTGTGTCTGAGCCTTCCGTGCCGCAAGAGACCGCGCCTTCGGCAATAGCCACACCACCCGAGGCGGCACCTCAGTCTGGACAATCTCCGCTTAGTTTGGGTGGTCTATCTTCGGCAGACAATAGCGCGATACTTAACATGTTAAATTCCCAGTCAAATCTGACGGATTTAACTGGGAAAAAAGTCGATGAAGCCCAGCAGCGTCTTATACGCTCCCGTTTTGAAAAATATCTTAATACGCCTCCGGCGGCGTCGGCAGACGACATCGCATACAACCAACTATTAGTAGATATAAGCCAGCGTTTAGCCGGCAAAGGCGGCGGGAGCGATAATGAAAGGACAATTGATGCATGGCGTATGCTTTTTAATGCCGAAAACTATCCAATGGACGACAATCTATGCCGTACCATAGCTGATAAGGTGGTAAATTTTTGGCAAACCACTCGAAAAATAGAAAGGCTCTTAATTCAGAATGAAGAACTGGAAAAGGATCGCACCCGAAAGGAGGCGGGTGTAAGAGTCATATCGAGCATGGACAGGCGGGAGTTTATAGAGATGATGCGCGGAAAGGATGCAACTCCCCCGCCAAGCCGCGATTACGAAATGGATCCCATAAAGAAGCGCATAGCGGAAACGGAGGCGAAAATCCAGGAAAACAAGTCGTATGAGGCGACGTCGAGGGTCAATCAAAAGTTGGATTTTCAAAGTCTAATTGTTCAATTTTTCATACAGCGCAGATATTATCATGCGATGATTACTAATGACTTTTATCGCTACCTGTTTGCGGCTGAAGACGCAAAGATAGAAGGTGTTGAGGCATTAAAGGGGGAAGTATTCGGAGGAATGGATATCAAGCTTACTACGGCAAGTATTGATGCGCTGTGCAAGGAAGCTATAAATGATACGGAACGTGCGGTTGAAGCGGTAAAATATTTGGTAAGCCGCGGGGAGCTCCATTCGGCGACGCAGCGGCTGATGGAGGCATTTTTTATAGGGGAAAATCTCGCTCCTATAAAGACATTCCCTATGGATGCTAAACGCGAAATAATGCGTTATATGCGCGACACGGATAAACTCATAAATGCAGTCAAAGTGAAGCATGTAGAACGTGCGGAAGAAATCTTGAAGGAAATCCTTACATATGTGAAAGATTTTGATACTGGACAAATAGAGGCATTTATTGAGACCTCGCGTCAACTCAGTAACTTGGCGCTTCAGCGTGCGCTAGTTTGCGCGCAGAGTAAAAACCAGCCGGGAGTTGAGGCGGCATTGAAAGAGGCGGTGGAATTTTGGCCTACAAATCCGGAAATACAAAAGTTCTTAAAAACGATGGTAAGCCGCTTGGATATAAAAGATGTAGCGGTTTCGGACTTTGACCGTCTTTTGTCCCAGAAAGATTTCCGTGGAATATTTAACGATCGCTTCCGTTTCGCGGCCGCTCTTGCCGCGGATAATACGAGAAACGGAAAGTTTTTGGAAATAATGAAGCAAATGGAAATCATAGAAACTGCAATGTCGCAGGCGAAAGAACTCGTCAGACAGCGCAACGACTTTGCTGCATGGGAGATTATAGAAAAGGTATACAGACAATTTCCTGAAGACGCCAATCTTAATAAGATGAGGGCTGATTTAACGGTCAACGCGTCGCAATTCGCGTCTGCAATTGCCAACGCAGAAAGGGCGGCTCAATCCGGCAAATTATGGCCTGCATTGCTGCTTTATATTAAAGCTAAGGAAATCTATCCTTTTTCTTCCATTGCGAACGATGAGATTTCCAAATTGGCGAAAAAAATAGTAGGGGAATGATGTAGCAGGCATTTATATGGCGATAGAGTCTTAATATAAATCTGTCTGCATAACGCTGAACGAGTACAACTATCTGAGCATTTGCCGATACTGGCTTATATTTTAAGCCAGATCGGGAGTGAATTTATTATTTGTACAATATTATTTGTTTTATTTGCAAATACACATCATGGTTATTGATGTTAATTATGATTATAATTATTATTTTTATAAAAAAGTATTGACAAATAGAATATTTTTGAGGATAAGATATAAAAAAACTAATCCAAATGCTAAATTTAGTTAAAAAATTTTCATGCCATATTTTTTTGGTATTAGTGCCTTTTTTTAGCTTTGCTGATAATTTGCAAGTGCCGTCAATCGAATTTAGTAATTTAAATGCTGCTTTAAGTTCCGGAGATACGATAATAATAGACGCCCGTCCTGCTGTATTTTATGAGCTTGGTCATATTCCGAATGCGGCAAGCCTTCCTTTGGTTAATTTTGAGGCTTCTTTTGATAGGGTAAATAAGGAATATAATCTAAAGAAATTTAAGCAGATAATAGTGTATTGCTCAGACAGAGATTGTGATGATTCCGATAAACTGGCCAAGAAACTGCAAGCCAAGGGACTGGATAATATTGTGGTTTATAAAGGAGGATGGCAGGAATGGGAAAAAATGCAAAAATGAAAATATTTGGGATAATTGTCTTCTTTTTTGCCTGTCTGACACATGCCATGGCGTGTGGTGTTTCTTGGGGCGTTTCAAATATGCATGCATTTAATGAGATAAATGCAATGGGGGAAGTGGATATTGCTGAACCTATAGGTTATATCGATATAGATGACGAGAACCAGATGGATTTATCGATAAACTTTAATAGCAATAGGAGAGTTGCATCAAAAACCTTTGGTTATGGATGGTGGTTTGGTCTTACGGATTCTTATGTTGTAAAAGATACCCAAGACTCTTATAAATTTGTAATGCCTAATAGTTGGGAAGTGATTTTAAAAAGAAGCTATAAAAATAAGAAAATATTTGAAACCAAGCGCAGGAATTGGGTGTTGGAAGAAATCCCGAACGGATTTTCAGTATCGGGAAGCTGCGGAGTCATGCTTATATACAAAAGGAATCTTTTAGATCAGGTGAAGTATTCCAATGGGGCGGTATTATTTTTTAAATATGAGGAAGGAAGGTTAAAACAGATAAACTCAAAAGGCGGGCCGGTATTGTCTTTTAGATATGAGAAAGATGATACAATATATTTGGATCTTATAAAAGAAAAGCGGACAATAAGGTTTAAATTAACAGAAGTGCCCGGATATGGCAAATTGCTTTCCGAATATGCGGATTTCCCAAATGGGGAACGCATAATGAAATATTCTTATAATTTTTCCGACAATGATACAAGCGAACTATCCATAAATCAAAATTATGAAACCAAAAAAATCTTTTGGGAACACAATACAGGATTAATTGTCAAAGAAGAATCCTATAAAAATGGGAAACTCACGGATACATACGAATATACAATTGTAAATAGGGATGAGCCTGACAAATATAAATATTTGAAGCGCAAATCCAATGTAAGCAAAAAAGAAGATATCTTTTATATGAATGACAATGGGGTAAGTGTAATGCAAAAGGACAGCGGGGATATAGTAAAAATTTACAATAATATGAGCGCAAACAGCTCAGGCAAGCCCCGTAAGATAGAGACCAAACATCCCGATGGAACTGTGGAGAAACAATTGTTTATTTACGATAGTAAAGGTAGAATAATTAGAGAGATAAAAAACGGGGAAGTTTTATACAATATAAAACGTAACGACAATGAACGAAGCATAACATATTACGACGGAAACTGGAAGCCGATATGGAAGAAGATTTTTGATGCCCAAAATAGAGTAATATCTTACGAAAAATCAGATGGTAGCAAGACAACTTTTAGATATTTGCAAGATGGCGGAATCGAAGCCACTCTTACAAAAAGCGGAAAAACAATAACAAAAGTATTCAACGAAAATCTTAATATCATAAATGAAAGGCAATAAGATGAATAAGGTTAATATGATTAGTATATTTGTTATTACAGTTGGGATTTTTATTGCTGTAATCTCTTCAAAAGGAATTGCTCAACCGGAATACATTGGGACAAGTGCATGTGGAGAATTTAATAATGGAAGCGTATGCGAACCGAGTAGCATACAAGAAGGTGACGATTGCAATAAAGGAGATGATAATATTCACTCATGCAGGCCGATGCATGATGAAATTTGCGAATTCAAAGAAAACACCGGAAAGATGTGTAGCACAAAAACAATTTCATGTGAATCCAGACTTTTAACATGCCAGTTGAGAACAGTTGATAACGTTAAAAAATATATTTATGTTAAACTAGGCACACCTGCTCCTGATCCTTACCGCTGCCATACATATCAAAAATACACAGGATCTCGCAATGATGACACATGCAAAAAGGAAACGGCAGAATAGTTATGAAAAAAATATTAGTATTTTTATTAGTTTTAAATTCTACTTTTATCTCTAATGCAAGTGAGATAGGTTTATTCTTGCAGTCTTTCTTCCCGTTTAGAAGTATTGCTTTTTCATATTTTATTTCTGATAATATTAGGAATAATAATACAGGTTCCTTGTATTCAAAGGGAAAAATTCTTTTTGATACAATTGAAAAATCATATAAAGTTGATAAGCTTACAAATGATAACACTGGATATTCATATTCCTATTCTGATGGTATTTTAGCATCAGGAGTTATAACAAAAAATAGAGTAACATCTGTATCAATAAGTAAAGATAGAGGATTAACAGATTTCCCTTTAATTTTAAGTGCATGGATTGATCCATACAACCAAATGAGTCCCATTTTAAATAAGCAAACAATTAAAGATTTCTCAATAAGGAAGTCCTCAGATAAAATAGAAGTATACAATACGGTATATTGTATTGTTTTTGATAAAAAATCATTAAAAATAGAAGAGGTAAACGTAACATTTAGATCATCAAGTAAAAAAATATATATAGGGCAAAGAATATTGTTTAGAAAACATAAACCTGTTAACAATATTGCATTTCCAACTGAGATACAATTCATATACTATAATATTAATGGAGAAATTACATTTAACTCTACATATAATTTGAGTAATATTTCATTCAACGATATAACAAAAAAGCAACTAAAAATAACTGCGTCAGATGGAACCTTAATAAGAGACAGGCTAAGAAATAAGACATATATAACAAGTGATTTATCCACTACTAGTCGCGAAGAAGTAATTATAGAGAAATTATTAAATGAAGAAAATCAATAAATATATTATATTAAAAATATTATTTATCATTCTTGTATTTTATAATGATAGTACTGGGACCGAAGGCAAACGTCCTGATTATATCATAGACAAGATTGATTATGATGGATTGTCTATCTTTGATGCAAATAAAATAAAAAACTCTTGTGCCGCAAATAGTGCATTCATTATAATAAAGAAACTAGGTAAGAATATTAAATACTCAGACTTATATCGCGAACTTGAACCTGCAAAAAGCAATATATCGAAATTAATAAAAGTTCTGAATAATTTAGGCATCGAAACATATTTTTTTACAAAAAACTTTAATTGGATGTATAATTACAAAGGTTCATTGTTTATAATTTACACACCTCCAGTATATAATGCTAAACTTGGACATGTTTTTGTCGCGACAGTATTAAGCGACAATACATTAAAAATAATTGACCCACCCAATAAAGCAAAGATAATAAAAAAAGGAGAATGGAGAGAAGAAAAAAATATGAATATAATCGCTATCGGGAATAGATTTAAATTGTTATCTATTTTAACATTTCAAAATATTCTTTCTTCGTTACTGATTTTAGGGGGAGGAGTATTGTTTGCATATGGGAAATTTTCAAGATATCACTCATATAAATGAAATGAAAATCTATGTAGAATTGGCGTTTGGAATATTGCTTCTCGCATTATTGATATCGTTCATATATATTCTTCACAATATACTATACATAAATTCGAGCGTAAAAAACACCGGACGCATATTGCCAAATAAAAATGACGGAACCATTCGATTTACTGAGGAATTTAAGCTCTCAAATTACGGTTTTACCACTATAAAACTTGATATGATAACTGCATCATGTGGATGTACAAAAATAGTTTGCCCCAAAGAAATTGAACCATTTTCAAGCGTGAAACTGCTTGCCGACGTTGAATACCCAGCGTCTATTCTTGAAGGCAAATCTGTGGATATTGCTATAGAATCTTCCGCAAAAAATTCTCCGCAAATGTTAAAATTGATATCAGAAGTAGGAAATTATTATTCCTATTTTCCCGCATCAATAAATTAGGGCGGCTTTTATAAATCGGAGAAGAAATATTCCGAAATTGTCATTAAAGTATCAACCCAAGAAAAGCAAGCCGCACATCTCGATATTTCCCGTATTCCTAAAAATTTAACATATAAAATTCGAGAAACTGACGAACGTTTTGTAAAATTTACAGACGGCGCCATTAGCAGATTTTCAACTTTTTATGTTGGTGTTAGCCCCAATGATAAATGTGATGTTGGCAAGTTTATGGAGTCCTTGGATATCTTGATTCGGGGCGAGAAAGATTATAATATATCAATTCCGGTATCTTGGGAAATACTTCCAGAGGCATTATTCATGTTGAATTCGTATTATTTCTCTAAAAACCAAAATGCGGTAGCTATTATTTTAAACTATGATGCTTCTATAAAGAAAATAAAAGATATTTTACTCTCAAATAATGACTTTAAAATTATCAGTAAAAAAGGCTTTAACAATGGGCTTGAATTATTGGTTAAGTATGGGGGGGATCTGAGCAGTGAAGCAAATTCGCTTTTAACCGTGTTCTTTGAAGATGGGATAGATTCTGTGTCGACTTCCTTAAATTATATATTGAAATGATTAAATGATTAGATTCTATTCGGTTTTTCTCCTACTAGTTTTATTCCACTGCGAGGGAGTCGCAGGTCTATCTTTTGCAAGCGGAGAAATTAAAGACAAATTATCTGGCTGTAATAATGAATACCGTTTTTCTTTTGAGTTTTATAACAAATCTAACGTTCCCGTAAAAATCATAGACATTGTATCCTCATGCGATTGTGTAGAGATTGAATCAAACAAGAAAATATATTTGCCAAACGAGAAAGGGAAAATAAACGGCGTTTTCAATATTGGCGACAGGGTAGGGGAGCAAAAAAAAGAGTTTATTGTTATCACAGATGAAAGCAAAGATTCAAAATATAGGTTAACGCTTTCTCTTGATATTGCTCCGCCTGCAGTGCTTTTCCCCAAGCTGTTAATGTGGAAGCATGGAGATGATTCTGTAAGAGAGCTATCCGTAGAAACCTCAGATGATTTTAAATTTTCTAGAATTGAATACGATAATAATTTTTTTCTGGTAAAAACATTTATAAAAGAACAAAATAAAGTCGTAATAAAACCGATTGGAACTCCGCCCAAGGGAAAATATATCGTAAAATTATATTTTATTAACAGCGCAACCGATGTAGAGTTTTCAACTGCTGCATACTTAATTTTCAACTGATCGCATATATGCCTGAATTTTAGTTTAATGAGTTTGCCCTTTAATATCGGAATATTTGTAAGCGCAACGCAGGGTGCGCTTAATAGGTTAGATTGGTTTGAACTCGGCGCTGGGAGCATAAGCAAAACAGCCGCTTTTATCGTTATGCTGATGGTTGCGTCGTGGGGATTAATTGCGTTGAGAAAACGTTTTATATTTTGGATAGTACTTTCGGTAAATTGCATATTGGGATATTTTTTGATTCTAACATATTCAAGGGGGGCGTTTGTTGCATTAGTAATTGCTTTTTTCTCTTTCATAATTTTATCACCTATGCGCATTTCAATGACAAAGTCTATTGTTGTTGTTATCGCCGTCATTTGTGGAGTTTTATTTTCTAACGTAGTAGGATTTACGGATAGGATGGGGAAAATGATTTGCCTGGAAAGTTCTTCTGCGAATGTGCGCTATGATCTTTATTCAGCGGGATTGAAAATGTTGACTGACGCTCCTGCCGGATTCTGCGAACCTAATACTCCGGCAAAGGCATATATGCGTTGGTATCAAAGAATGTATGAAAATGAAGAATATAATACTTTGGTAAATTCACATCTCGAGTTTCTAAATAGGCACGGAATAATTTATAAGTTTTCGTATATCTTATTTTGGAGTTTCATTTTTTCTATTACATTTTCCTATAAGAAAAGCATTTTATCTTCCGTCGCATTTTCCATTTGGATAGCATTTTTCTTAAATTCAATTTTCAGTAATATTGCAACATTCTGGATTATGTGGATTTTGCCAATACTTTACTTGCTTCTCGTGATATTTGTAAATAGAGGAAAATTTTTAGATAAAAGGTTTTATTATACTATCCTTTCTATATTTATTATTTCGATTTTGGCCTTGTTTACGACTTCTCTTGCACTAAATAGAGACGTAAACCTTCGCTTTCAAAAGGACAATGTTAAGCTTGGAACTTCTCTACCTTCCGAAGTATTTATATATTTGCAAAATGATTCGGTATTAGGACGAAAATACGGCCTTGAACTAATAGATTGGATAAAAGGAAAGAATCTAACTGTGACAATAGGAACCCAACCTAACAACTCAATCTTATATAGAACAATGGTTGTGGCGGGTAAATTTAATACTAAGGATATTCTAAAATCAAATTCTGAACGCTACGTTTTTCTTAATCCGACTTTTGAAAATGAAAAAGACTTATCTCATTTCTTCAAACAAAGAAAGGCTACTGTAATTATAGGAGAGGTTACAGATTTTAGAAATATTCAATTATGGAAGGAATTCTTCTTCAAATATAAAAATACCAACACAAGATTATTCCTATTGAATTCTGTTGGAACATATATTCCAGATTGGACATCCTATATTGAAGATGAATTGTATGAACAGTAATTTACCTTAGAACTTTTCGTTTTTAGTGAAATGGGAAATTTTCTAGAATAGGGTGAAAATAGTAATAATATGAGTACTCGATATTGCCTCTATATGCGCTTGGAAGCTTATCCAAATATTGCGAAGACAGAATTTCTGGAAAGCTATAATCGCGCTATAATTCCCAACGCGTATATTTGTATGGCATTTCGGGTTAACGCAATTAGTTGTAAAAAGCGTTAAACAATCTTCCATTTGGAAATTTGTCCCAAAAATTTTCGCAAGATAGACGTTTTTATCTTTTATCCTAAAAAGGCACAATTAAATTCAAAAAGTAACCTTGAATAAGCAGTGTTAAAAATTTTTCAAAGTCTACCATTTGGCGAATGGGCGAACCGCGTTGAACAGGGCGGTTCGCTTTTTTGCATTTTAAAGGCGATAAATTATTTGAATGTAAAACCTGTTTAACGCCGGTTCGCGTTATCGCCTTAAGACCGTCCCGAAAATTGACCTAATTCGCTCTAAAAATCCGCGCTTTTTTCATTGGAGCGTTAAACGCATTTTTATTGTTTTATATTTTAATAAATATTAGTTATAGTTTATTTTGTCTTTCAATCGTTGGAGTTGCAGAACCTTTGGCAAACTGGAAAGCTCGTATAAACTTCTGAAAGAGCATAGCGAAGTTTCTTCCTTCAATTTCATATTATTCAAAAATAGAATACATAAAAGCGTTTATATTGAGAACAGGGAAGGACTACAAACAAAAGAAATAAATTTGTATGCTGATGACATACCGCAATCATAGATAGAACCTATATTAAAAATAAGAATATTGGCCGATTATAAAATTTCTCATCGTTTAATTTATTGGGATAAAGATGTTGAATGTACGGCTAAAGAAGCAATGCCTAATATCAATAATCCTAACTTAGTCTTTAAAATATAAAATATTATAATAGTAAGTTTATACTTGGTATATTAAAGCCGGATATTGTATATTAATTCTATAAAAATATTTACAAACGCGAATTAAAATCTCCAGTGCATAAAAGCTAAAGGAGTTAGACAGGCGGCTTAGGGAATGTAGAGTAGATGTTTTTCGACCAAGAAAAGCGCTATGACAAAACCGAAATACCGCCGTCTAACATATGACGATAGAAGAGTAATAGA
>OKXB01002367.1_pt1 | contig 15292 bp, 10 predicted proteins | sample 1601731 | NCBI WGS metagenome assembly OKXB01 (sample SAMN04414077, study PRJEB24778) | human gut metagenome | material: faecal | host: Homo sapiens | reverse complement strand
CAATCATGATACATTTCTTTACTTCCGCCCCTGTGTTCCCTATGCTGTAGTCACACAGGGTCTTTCCCCGTGTACATCTCTGCATAAGGCAGACGGAAAGGAGAATTCTTATGAAGCATTGGACACAACCTGAACTGATGGAACTGAAGGTATCCGAGACCGCCTGTGGATGGTTTCCCTGGTACCCCGGACATCCCGGCGGAGGAGGACATCATCCCGGACACCATCCCGGTGGCGGCGACTGTCAGCCCCCGCAGCCTTCTGAGGAACCGGAAGAGTTCTTAAGCTGACACGACGTTTCGCAGTGCGTGTACTTCCGCTGCCACCTCGGCAGTGGAATCACCTGCTGCCGGTCTCCTTATCCAAAAGACCGGTATCTGCTCCGCTATTTTCAGGCAGTTCTGCCAGATTTCCATTCCCGGATCCTGTTTTTTCCACAGATGTCTTAAGAACAGATTGTCTTTATACACGATCATGCTGTCGGGGCCTGTGATTTTTTCTGCTTTTATCTTCCCGGACTTATCTTCCGCCTCTTTTTTCCATCGGATTCCCAGAAAAACAAATCGTTCCAGTCTGGCCTTTTCCCTTTGAAATACCCCGGTACAGGGCACCAGAAATTTGTCCTTTTTTTCATCAATATACAAAAGTTCTTCCGGGGGATATCCCTGCCTCAGCACCACATCCCTGCACAGCTTCATATAAGGAAAAGCCGGATACACCCACACCCCTTCTTTTCCGGAAATGTCCACCACTGCCATATCGTCTGCCAGAAAACGATACCCCTGTTTCAGCAGTTCTGCCGTCAGTGTGGACTTGCCCGCACCACTCTCTCCGGCGATCAGGATCGCACCACCTTCCGGAGTTGCCAGCGCACTGCAATGGATGGGAAGTTTTCCCTGCTGAAGGCTGAGCATTGCTATTCCAAAGCCCAGCAGATAGGTTCGTACCGCTCCGGGATCTCCTCCCTTCCGGATGTGATACCGGATCACCTGTCCCCGCTCCACACTCATGGCCAGCGTACGATTACACAACCAGCCTTTTTCTGTACCCAAAAAACTTCCGCAGACGCAGTCTCCGTGTTCTTTCCGAAACTGTGCTTCCTCCTCTTCGTCCATCGCCCGGATCCGGACCTTTTCCCGTCCGAAGTCCCTGTCATCCTCCGGTAAACGCACCGGATCCAGCTGTACAAAGTCCAGATCCGCTGTTACCCTCATGCCGTACAGATAGTAGTGGTACTGCATTCTTCCGTCACACTCCCTTCCCGGATGCAAAGTTCTCTGTCACAATATTTTAAAACACCCTTCCTGTGGGTGATAAGCAGGCAGGTGGGTCTCGGTTCTAATGCCCGGAGCCCCTGCAATACAGCGACCTCCGTAGCTTCATCCAGCGCCGAGGTGGCCTCATCCAGGATCAGAAACGGTGCTCTCCGCAAAAAGGCTCTGGCAATGGCGATCCGCTGCGCCTGTCCTTCCGACAGGCCATGCCCTCTTTCCCCGATGACGGTATCCAGCCCCTCCGGCAGTGACCGGACAAAATTTTCTCCGGAAGCCAGTTTCAGAGCCGCCCACAATTCTTCCTCCGAAGCATCTTCTCTGCCCATCTGCAGATTTTCTCTCACGGTTCCGCTGAACAGAGTATTCCCCTGGGGGACATAGGCAATAAACTTCCGGACGAAAGCTCCGGTCTCCTGCCTCTGTCCGCTGCCATTGTAGAAATCCACCGTTCCCGCTCCCGTTTCCAGAAAGGCCATCAGAATGCGGATCAGTGTTGTCTTGCCGATACCGGACTCTCCTACAATGGCGACAAATTCTCCCGGACAGATCTTCAGATTCACCCGTTTCAGCACCGGTTCCCTGGTATATCCGAAGCATACATTTCGAAGCTCCACTCCGATCTCCCATCCACGGATCTCTCCGGCTGCCCTTTGCTCCCCGGGAATTCTCTGTAACTCCATGATCCTCCCGGCGGAAGTCAACAGGGCAATGATCCGGGGAATCTGCTGGGCCAGTCCCAGGATCGGCGCCTGTACCCGGTTCACCAGTGTCAGAAATACCGACATAGTACCGTAGGTGATCTGTTGTCTCGACAGCTGCCATGCCCCGTAGGAAAATGCTATCAGATATCCTCCCTGAAAAGCCAGTGACATCACCGTGGAACTGGCGGTTCCCAGTCCGGTCTTGCGGTATACCCAGTAGAACCGTTCCTCCCGTAGCTTTGTCAGGCGCTCCACCGCCCGGTCCTCTCCGGTAAAAGCCTTTACGATCAGAAGGTTGGCCAGACTTTCCTGCAAAAAGGAACGGTATTCCGACTCACTCTCCTGCACTTTCCGCTGTAACCGTTTCAGGCGTTTTCCCAGCCACCAGGAGCACAGGGCTGCCACCGGTGCCACCAGCAGGGCAAACACCGCAAGGAGCGGGGAATAATAAAACAACATACAAAACACCAGTACCAACTCGATCCCCAGCTGTAAGATATTGGGGATCGTCCCCACAATACCGTCCGCCACATTTCCCGCATCGCTGGTCAGTCTTGTCATGAGATCACCGGTATGATAGGCCGTCACTTCCCGCCAGTCAGAATGCAGGATCTTCTCATAGATCTGCCGTCGGATCCCGAAGGAAAACCGCTCCGTTACCAGTGCAGTAAGCAGTGTCGACAACACCGAGATTCCCTGCATTCCCAATAACAGCAGCACATAACCCGTAAGCAGCCGTCCGAAACCGCTTCCCACTGTGGCATGATCAATGATCTCCTTGGTGATCTGCACCATGGCCAGCGAGGCAAAAGTCTCCAACAGCCCAAATAATAACAGCAGACCAATCCTGCCCGCATAGGGAGCGGTATATTGCCACAACCAGGAAATATAATTTCTTCCTCTTATTTTTCCCATATGTGTCTACACCTCTTCCAGGATCCCCGCCTGTTCCAGTTTGTCCAGAAATGCCAGCACCTCTTTTTCACACACCTCTTCCATCACTTCATATTCTTCCATCAGTTTATGTAAGATAGCCTCCACCGTTATGCCGTCTTCGCCTTCCTGCCCGTCCAGCATATCCCAGATGTCGTTTCCCACACCTTTGATGCAGAAATATTTCCCCTGTTCGAAATCCACCATGACCTTTTCTCCCGCCAGGTCCGTCACATTCCTTTTCGCTTTCATTCGGATTTTTGCCGTTTTGTCCATTTTCTGTTCTCCCTTCTTTTACACGCTCTGTCTCCGTCTGTTAATCGAGCAGGCGGACTCATCATATACACCAAAAAAGCCCATGTAACCATGAGCTTCCCTGATCCATTCTGGCATTTTCCTCTCATACAGTCCGAAAACTACTGTACGTCTACGGTAGGTTCTCCGGAATTGCCGGAAGAAGGACCGTAAGTGGGGATAGTATACTTACCGTCATCGGACTGGTAAACGCCGTCCTCGATCAGACCTCCCTTAGGGCTGTAAGCCGTTGCTCTTACGTTCAGTTCCTCCATTTCGGGCTGACTCCATGCTTTCATTTTCCATTCCTCCTTATTACATTTTTATGATTTCTTACATTTCTGATTATAATAATTTCCCTGTAAAAATACCCTCTTTCTAACAAAACTGTAAGATTTTCGTTACGACCTCGTGGAGTGTATCCTTGTCCGACTGCCTGATCACTTCATAGATTCCGGCCTGCCCTGCGATCCGGACCAACTGTTCCATCAAAGGATACGGAATCCCGGTACTGTACCGGTAGGTATCCGCCAGATACAACTGGCTGCTCAAAGTCTCCAGTGCTTTCTGCCCGGTGAGCTTTTGGATACTCACTGCCTCTTCCCCGGTATTCTGCACCGCATCCTGCCACCCGGCCACAGCATCCTTTCGCAGCAAAAAAATCTTCCCGAGGAGCGCCGCCTCTTTCCGATAGCAATCCTGTCTGCGCCAGGCATATTTGTCCCTCTCTTCGTCAATATAGATCAGTTCTTCCAGCGGCTTCCCGCATTTCAGCGCCATATCACGACAAAGCTTCTGCTGCGGGTAGGAAGGCTCCGCCAGCATCCCCATAGTTCCCAGATGCACCCTCACTGTGTCATCCGCCAGAAATCCAAGCTTTCTTTGCAACAATTCCATGGCCACCGTAGACTTCCCGGCCCCGCTCTCCCCACAGAGTAAAATGGCCTGTTCCCCGGTATACAATGCACTTCCGTGAAAAAATGGTTCCCCCCTCTGCAGACAGACCAGTGCCATCCCGGCACTGAGCAACAGGGAAGTGATCACAAGCAGTTGCGGTTCCTCCGAAAGCTCCACGGTGATCCTGTTGCCCCCTTCCACATAGACCTGTGTTCCGTCCCGGATGCGGAACCAGGCCGATACAAAGCCGTTTGTCCAGGTCCCGTAGCCCTTCTGTCCCGCTTCCAACAGGAAATCCGGCATCCTTCCGAATCCAATTTTTACCTCTGCCTCTCCCGCCGTCTCCGGTACTGCCTCCGAAAAGGGGATCTGCGACTGCACCCGCAGTCCGTAGATTCTGTAAAAATATTCCATCATACCTCAAACCTTCTCCGATATTCCTGTGCCAGGCCCACATAAAAGCCACGCACCATGTCTGCTTTTGAGTGCCCGTTTTCCCCGGACATCGTCTCACCCGGAATCCCCGACAGTTCCTCACAGATCCGTTCCCACTGCAAGGCGAGCAGTTCCCCGCTTCCCACGCCCTGTCTTCCCTTGTGGAATTCATCCGCCAGAATCTCTTCCGGGATCTTCCCCTGTAAATACTGCCGGACCAGGCGTCTCTCCTGCCCGGCATGGGTGAACTGTTCCGCCGGGAGACTTAGCACCAGTGCGATCAGCCGCTTGTCTCTGGTGGGATCTCTGGGCACCACTCCGGTGGCCAGAGACAGCTTTACTTCATATTCTCCGATCTGCCGCAAGGCACTTTTGTCATACATATACCGGGACACCGCTTCATGATCCCCACCGGCTTCCGCCGTGAGAAGATCCCGCCAGATCCACTTGCGGCTCCTGCGGTATTTTCTGCTGTAGACATTGATCTCCCGCACCAGTTCTTTGATTCTTCCCTGATGTAGCAGTGTCAGGAACAGGCTTCGAAAATCCCCATAGGATATGGTAATATTTCCGTACTGTCCCGACAGCAGGATCCCACAGTCTTTCTGAGCTGCCAGACGATAACTTTCATACATCCAGGGCAGATTCAGTACCGCTTTACAGGGAACTTCCAGAACTTCCCGCAGCCTCCGGTTCTCCGCCAGCAGATCTCCCCGGTTGGTCACCAGATACTCCGGTTCCAGATTCCCGTAAAATCTCCGCACCAGTTCCACACTGCTTCTCTCATCCTCCACAGCGTACTGTCCCAGGATCCGTGCTCTTTCCTTCTCCTCCGGCACCGCAGTAAAGGAATACAGTTTCTTTCCTCTGGCGGCAAGGTAAGGTGCTGCATAAGCCGCCACCGCATTGGAGTCCAGCCCGCCGCTTAACAGAATTCCTGTTTCTTTTCCACCCCGGCCTTCCCGGATCACATCCTCCACGCAGTGCCGGAACACCGTGGTCACCAGCTCCCGGTACCCTGCTTCCGTCTTCCCCCGCAGGATCCTCCTTCCCGCAAAGGGATCCCAGTAATCCCTTCTGTGCACCCCTTCTTCAGTAAATACCACAATTTCTCCCGGAGCCAGTCGCAGGATCCCCGCATAGGGTGTCTCTCTGGGTTCCGACACCGCCCGCAGATCCCGGATGGTATAGAACCGGTCAAACCAGCCCGTATTTTCCTTCCAGTTCTCCCGTTCGCAGGTGATCCCCGCAAGCAGCGTGGAAAAATAGACCCTTTTTTCCTCCTGAAAATAATAGACCGAACGGTTTCCCACCGCATCATTGAACAAAGTCAGGGTCCGCTTCCCCGGCTCCAGATACGCACAGGCATAGGCTCCTCTGGCCACGGCAAGCGTTTCCTCCGGATGGCTGCAAAAGCTTTCATACAGAATTTCCCCGTCCGGATGGCTGCACAGATCCCTGATGCCTCCAAACCGCTGCACCAGTTCTCCGCGGTTATCCAGGATCACATCCGCCACGAACAGACTTCTGCGCTCTCCCTTTCTTTCATAAGGGAATCTTTCTTCCACAGCTTCCCTTGTGACATCCTGTACCCCGCAGGCCAGATAATAGGTTGCCTCCCTTTTTTCCTGTATCCGGTCCAGGCAGCTCGTCCTATAGGCCTGCCGCATCCGCAGAGCCTCTTCCCACAGGTTCCCTGCACGATTTTTTCTTTGTGCCTCTGACTGCGCCGCACTCAGATCCACAATTCCCCAGATTGCCGACATACTTATCCCCTCTTTCCGGAAGCCTCCTTACAGAACCGGGCCACGGTAGTATATCCGCCGCCGTCCCCTCCGGTCACATACATTTCCCCAAAACGCAGCCAGGCATGGGCCACCATTTTACCTTCTTCCATGCCACACCCCAGATACAGGGTGGAAGAAAGTCCCCGCCGGCACAACAGTCTCTGGGCCGCCAGCGCCCGCACCAGACATTTACTCTCCCAGGGAGTCTTATCACAGACCTTTCCCACGATCCGGGCGATACGCGCTGCCGGTATCCTTCCCGGGATGCCGTTCCTGCGGATTCTTCGTTTTCTCTGCCCCAGCCCTTCCGCAGTTTCCCCGGCGGCAGGAGCAGCAGCTGCATGCGGAAGATCGCCGAATAATAATAGGTAAGTAAGGTTTCTTTTTTCCATGGGTTCTTCCAAAGAAACCCTGACGGACTTTTCATGGCTTTCTTACACTCCTTATAAATATTTCAATGGAACAGACTAATGAAAACGTAACTGCAGTCTGCGGTAGATATCCTGTCTTACACCGATCTGTGATGCATCGATCTGCCGCAGCATTTCCCGCTTGTATTTTCCCCGGCCGCAGACCACACCCCGGACGGCCCGGATTCCCCAGGCTGCCGGAAGCAGAAATTTTCCCGCAACGGGATTTCTCGAAAGCCACGGGTAATACAACACCATATATTCATAAGGAGGGAACCAGTACCAGCGTTTCAGGGCATCTCGGCCCTTTTCTCCCTTCTCCGGCTGCGCATCGCAGAACCGGTTCCAGATACCGTTTTCATCCTTGCCATAGATTCCACACCCCTGCATATAGTCAAACAGTTGCTGATAAAACGCTTCACCGGGCTCTCCCTGCAGCCAGATCCGGGCCAGCTTCTCCATATGCTCCGTAAATGCCGTCAGTCCCAATCCCGCAAACTGCTTTTGCAGATAGTCTGCGTTCATTTCCCCACCGAATTTTTCCAGAAACACATAAATGTCCACCAGATTCCGGATACCACAGCCTCTCTTGTAAAAATGCTTTGCCATATGAGCCATCATGTAAATATAGAAATCTTCCGCCTCAAAATCATACACATACAAAAAGCCCTTTCTGCGCACCGCCCGGGACAGATCCGAGAAATAGGCATACTGCCTCTCGTCCACTGTCCGGTCATACATGGCTCTGTGCGCCTCCACCACGATTCCCGGTGCTTTCCGATAGATATCATGATGCTTGATCTTCTGTTGCAGGACATACCCCATGGCTTCCAGTTCCACTGCCGCCTGCTCCATGAAATCTCCGTGGATCAGAATGTCAATATCACTCATTTCCCGCAGAAACGGAGACGGATAATAGAATTTCATCCGGGCTCCTTTCATGGGTTGACAGGGAATCTTTGCCTGTTCCATCCGTTCCTCCAGCTTCTTCAATTCCTGCAGCTGCATACCGGTAAAAAGCATGCTTCCCAGTACTTTTTCCCGCAAAAGCTCTTTTTCTTCCTCCGAAAGCCCATCTGTTTTTAACAAGGCTCCCAAAAGCAGATAATCCATATGGTTCTCCTCTGAAATCTTTACTATCTCCCTTACAGAGACTCCCTCTGGCAGAGACGCCGCCTTTCTGTCCTCCAATCCGGCCTTTACCAGTTCCGCCAGATATTCTGCCATTGTTTCCATACGTAGTCCCCTTTCCCTTTATTCTTCAGGTACGCTTTCCGTGACCGTTTCCTGTACTCCGTCAGGAGCCTCCGTCTGATCCACAAGCGTTATAAGCTCTTCCGTATATCGCAGAATATATTCTCCCCGTGAGGCAAAATATTCCTGAATCGTATCCCCGTCAGCCAGATATCCTTCCTCTGTCTGTCGCAGGCCGTAGCGCTCCGCCGTGGCTGTCACTGCCACCCGGTAAGTTTCCAGAAGCGGTGTCAGATACTCTTCTGCCTTTTCCTTCGTCAGTTCTTCCACGTATTCCCGCATTCTCTGCCGGAACGCTGTCTGAAAGTCCTTATTTTTCAGCAATCCCTGTAAAAACAGATCTTCTGCCACCCCCGGACACAGATAAGTATTCACACTGTAATTACTGACCTTATTCCGTCCCAGAGTATCCGTGGCATCCGAGAATTCCCAGTGCCATTTTCCCGTCTCTCCTTCTCCTGCCCGTCGCCACAAAGTGGTGGAAAAAGAGTCAAACTGCGAATTACCGAAATAGAGATTGGCACAGTAATAATCCAGATAGCTTTCCAGATCCATCTGCTCCAGGATCTTCTGATACGTTCCGTGTCCGGAAGTATTCCCCTCGGTCACCAGCCGGTACAGTTCTCCGTATTCCGGAGCGATCTGGGAGGGATAGCGGTTCTCTATGACCTGAATTTCTTCCGGGGAACCGCCGGCTCTTCGGGCAAAGGTTTCCGCCGTATTTACCCTGCCCACCAGATACAATCCCCAGAACTCCCCGTCCACAAACACCAGACAGCCCTTCCGCTCTTCCAGCGTGAAATCCGTGATTTCTTTTAACAGCAGTTCCTCTAAAACCTGTCTATTCTTGGCCACATGATCCGTGCCGCCCCCGTACAGAAGAAACGTGCCGTCCCGGAAAAGCTCATACAGCTCACAACTGCTCTCCGGCACCGGATCCGCTCCCGTCATAAGAAAACTTTTCTGCCCGTAATCCAGATTTCCGTCCTTCCGCAAACTTAAAATTACCTCCCCCTCATAAGTCAGATATCTGTCCGCTTCGAAGTATTCCACATGGGCATTCATCTCTCCACCCCGGTAATAATTGGCAGAATCAAACCGCAGGTCATCCGCCGCCAGCGCATTCTCATAATCCACACCTGTGACATAATTGCCGCCAAAATAATCAAACAGCTCCACAGGATCCACAGTCAGCGACAACACCGGCAGATCCCGGTACATTGCTCTGGCCTCCATAGCCACAAAATAGCTGGCGCAGGTGACATTACTTGTCCTGCCTCCGGCATCTACTGCCACTGCCTGTAACACCACCGCTTTGTCCACGTCATTAAACGGCGCATAGTCCTGGTAGGCTGACACTGTGGAAATGGCGGAGTAGACATTGGGACTGCCGCAGACATTCGTTATCTCCACCGGTGCCTCATAGAGAATTCCGTTCTCCGGATCCGGCACCGTGCCATCCAGTGTATAATAGATACTGCTTCCCGCCGGTGCAGCGATCTCTACCATAATATCCTCCGGATAAAACCCTCCCGGCAGGGAAAATACCGGCTGATCCCCTGTTTTGCTCCGGGTAACACGACTCCGGATCTCGATCTGCCCGCTTCCTTCCGTCTGTTCTTCCCGCTGCCCGCTGTCCTGTACCTGTTGTGTCAGCTGCTGTCTGTCATTCTCTTGGCTTTGCTGCAGCCAGATCAGAAAAGCGGAAAATCCCACACATGCTAACAGTGCCAGCGTGATTCCTATTCGTTCCCCCGTTTTTTTCTCTGTATCCATTTCTTCCCTCACTCAGTCCCTGTAATAAATATCTCTGGTGTATACCTTCTCCCGGACATTCTCCAGATCTCTGTGATAACGATTGGCCACGATCACATCCGACTGCCGCTGAAAGGCTTCCAGATCCCGTATGACCGGGCTTCCAAAAAAATCATCCTCCGAAAGTTCCGGCTCGTACAACAAAATCTGTGCCCCTTTGGCCCGGATCCGTTTCATGACGCCCTGGATACTGGACTGACGGAAATTATCGGAGCCGGACTTCATGATAAGCCGATAGATTCCTATGACCACCTTTTGCCCCGGTACACCGCCTCTACCCTGACTTCCCTGATAAAATCCCGCCTTCTCCAGAATACTGTCCGCGATATGATCCTTGCGGGTACTGTTGGCGGACACGATGGCCTGGATCAGATTCTGGGGAATGTTCTCATAATTGGCCAGTAGCTGCTTCGTATCCTTCGGCAGACAGTATCCTCCGTAGCCAAAAGAGGGATTGTTGTACTGCATCCCGATCCGGGGATCCAGGCAGACACCCTCGATAATATTGCGGCTGCTTAAGTTCCGCATCTCCGCATAAGTGTCCAGTTCGTTAAAAAAACTGACCCGGAGCGCCAGATAGGTATTGGCAAACAGTTTTACTGCCTCCGCTTCCGTAGGGTCCATGATCCGTATGGGGATCTCCTGTTTTTTTGCACCCTCACGCAAAAGCTCTGCAAACCGTCTTGCATACTCCGCCATTTCAACGGACTTTGTGTCTGCTCCCACAATGATCCGGGAAGGATACAGATTGTCATACAGTGCATGCCCTTCCCGCAAAAATTCCGGAGAAAACAGGATCCTGTCCGTGTGATATTTTTCCATCAGAGACACTGTATATCCCACCGGCACCGTACTCTTGATCACGATCACCGCGTCAGGATTCACCCTCCGTACTGTCTCCACCACCGTTTCTACAGAACCGGTATCAAAAAAGTGAATTCCGGGATCATAGTTCGTCGGTGTGGAGACGATCACAAGCTCCGCATCCCGGTAAGCCACCTCTCCGTCCAGGGTAGCCTGCAAATGCAGCCTGCCGCCTGCCAGATATTCTTTGATCTCTTTATCCCGGATAGGTGATCTCCCTTTTTGTAACAACTCTACCTTCTCCGGTATCACATCCACCGCCGTTACTTCATGATTCTGGGCCAGCAGAACTGCCATGGACAATCCCACATACCCGGTTCCCGCTACTGCAATCTTCATAGAAAGCTCCCGCCTTTCCGTAATCTGCAAACTTTGTGGTTTCCTCTGCGGATCGGTCATTTCCCGAAGTCGCTTTATCATGAGGTATTTCAGGCAGAAATCTCTTCCCCATTGCCAACAGGGCCCGGAAATCCTTCCGGCCTCCGTAACACAACAGAAAAATGCCGTTGGACACAAGCAGACATACCAGTGCCCGCTCCAATAATTCCCGGATTCCTTCTACCGGTATCTGACTGCATACCCGGTCGGTCAGCATACAGTTTAAAAATGTTACGCTTCCATAGAAGACCAGTGTCCCCAGATAGCTTTGCCGGTCCTCTCCGTCAAACAACGTCGTAAACAGATTATGTATCAGCCACGGCATTCCTACGATGACCGTAGCAACTACCGTAGACAGGATCACTCCGTACAGCCCCATAGGTTTCACCAGCAGAAGATTCAGGACCAGATTCACTCCTGCCGTTGTCAGTGTCCGGAACCGGTCTCTGTGCCAGATCCCGGCGGCATCCTTGTAGGCATTGAACAGCTGGTTGAACTCGTAGATAAAATAATATACACACAGACAGATCACGATCTGTCCGGGCAAAATGCCTGCCTCTCCGATCCACAGTTTCATAAAGGGCTGCAACAGACACAGCAGGCAGCAGGTGCAAAGTCCTGCGATCCAGGCGATCAACAGTGTAAATTTACAGAAGTCCGCATAATTTTTCCCCCGGCTCTCGGTCAGAAGACTATTGCCGATCCCGGCTAGAGTGGAGGTGAAAAGCACCCCTACCAGACCAATAACGGAAGTAACGATGTAATAATAATTCTGATAGACTGCCAGCACCGTCAGTCCCAAAAATGCCGAAATGACCAGAGTATCCGCGGAATTCACAATGACCACCCCCACCCGGGAGGTAAACAGGTCCTTGATCTTGCCCCGGATTTTTTGCCTGGTCTGCTCTTCCACCTGTCCCTTTGGGACATAATCCGGATAATTTTTCTGTGCCACCAGTGCGGTACACAGATTCGTCAGGATCTGTGCTCCCAGTGCCGCCAGCAGATACCAGTAATAATTCCGAAAGCCCACCAGCAGCCCGGCCTGTATAAGATACTGCAGCGTCCGTACCGCCAGATCCGCCTTATTTGCCAGGTCACTTCGCTGATGAGCTGCCAGCAGACTGTTTTTATACGCAAACAGCCAGTAGCTGATGACACAGGCTCCCAGATGCAGCAGATACAATACATACAAATCCACATCCGGCGGAATACTGTCCGTTTTCACCAGCGAGGGCAGAAACGGCAGCAGCACTATTCCGGCCAGAAAGATCCCCAGACCGATCAGGCGGTAATATCTGCGATACAATGACAACAGAGCACAGATCTCGTCCTTCTTTCTTTCCGCGATGGGAGCATACATACTGTAGCCCAGTGCACTCCCTACTCCCAGCTCCGCCAGATTCAGGATCTGCAGTATGGAAGTAAACAGACTGTTCAGCCCCAGATATTCCATTCCCAGATACCGGATCAGCAGCGTGCGCATGATAAAAGGAACCAGAATCTGATACCCCTTCAGGAGTCCTCCGAAGATCACATTTCTGACGGCATTTCGGGTCCTTTTCATTCACACTTTCTCCTTCCGGCTTTCTGGCCGATCCACAGATCATAGGGAAAGCTCTGTAGCAGTCCCTCCCTCAGTTCTTCCAGTTCGGGCAATTTCATGGGTTCTGTTTCCTTTGCTTCCGCAAGGGATGTTGCCGAGCGCACCTCATATCTGCCGGTGGCAAAGTACCAGTCATAATATTTCAGCATCTCTTCCTCCATCCCCTGCCGAAGGAATACCGACGGGACCCCATAGCTCTCCGCCAGAATGATCCCATGTAACGAAGACGAGTATACCACCTCCGCCTCCAGAATTTTGTCGAGGAAGGTCCGGTAATCTCCGGTTCGTATGGAAAGTCTGTCATCTCCTGTCGTTTTCCGCTTCATGTAATGGTCGATCACCACATATTTTTTCTTTTTCTCCGGTCGTCTGCCGGGATAAATCAGAGGCAGCAGGATCGCCGGGTCTCCGTAGATCTGCGGACAGGTATATCCGTTCTCCCGGAGCACCTGTGCGGTGACCGGACCTCTGACTGCCCGGATATCCAGCTTCCGGTATCCCTTTTGCGTAGTCACCCGTCCCACATGGGCGAAGGAATTGACCCCGCTGCCCCAGATCACCGCATCGAAAACTCCCAGTCCCAACACAGAACCAATGGTCATCAGATGGCAGGGCTTTGCCGCCTCTCTGTACAGATCCAGTCCCAGACGGTGCAACATCCACTGCGTCACCACCGGTGCCAGCAGATCCCCCAGATTCTCATTAAAATTCCAGTACTCCAGATTTACTTTGTTCCTGTCTGCTTTTCTTCCGTCCAAGGTTTTTCGATTGCGCAATACGCCGATCTGTTTTGTCAGTTCCAATCCTCTCTCCTTCCCCTGTCCTACCGCCACCGGTACAGACTGTCCAATAGCCGGAATCTCTTATGCAGGAGCAACTCCCGCAGCAAGCGCCTCTTTCCCGTGGCCCGGTATTCCCGCAGGGCATTCTGCAGCGGCAGGGAACCACCGATCCGTTTCAGTTCCGCATATTTCCTGGTTTCCTCATAGCCGGAATCTCTATAGATCTTATGCAGATACATCAGACTCTTCCCAACGAAACAGGCATTGACCTCCGCATACAGTTCCTGCTTTGCCTGAAGCGTTCGGAAGCACTGCCAGGTGCGGTCCCGGAAATACAATAAAGCCTCATAATAATTCTCATGAAAACGGTTCACCAGATTCTCCGCTTCCTTATAGTGATAACAATACAACGACTCCGGAACCACACAGATCCCTTTGCTCTTTTCCAGCACCTGCATGGAAAAAGCCATATCCTCACAGATGGCAAATTCCTCTCCGAAGCGGATATCATTTTCCAGAAGCAATTCCCTGCGGATCAGCTTATTCCATGGCGGATTGAAAAATTCCCGCCGGAAGTCCGATAAAAACCGCTCCTCCAGATATTCTTTTCCTCCACCGCAGAAAGCTTTTTCCGGAAGGTTATCCACACATTCTTTCGTCTGTTCCACCAGATATGTAAAACCGCACACCGAAAGATCCGCGCCAGATACTTTTGCCTTTTGATATAAAGTTGCCAGGGTATCCGGGAACAGGGTATCATCACTGTCCGTAAAAAAAAGATACTCTCCTTCAGCCTTACAGATCCCCAGATTTCTGGCACTGCTGACACCGCCATTTTCCTTGTGCCAGACCCGGACCCTTGTGTCCTGCGCCCCCAGCCTGTCACACAAGGCCGAAGAGCTATCCCTGCTGCCGTCATCGATAAGCAGCAGTTCCCAGTTGGAAAAGCTCTGCCGGAAAATACTGTCCACACAGCGCTGTAATTCTTTTTCCGCGTTATACACCGGCACTACGATACTGATCTTTGTCTCTCTCATTTTTCTCCATCACACTGCATATTCTCTGCGCCACCTTGTCCCAGGAATACTCTCTCAGATACCATTCCCTCCGCCGTTCCACTTCCTCCCGGTATTTCGGATCCTGAAGTACTTCCCACAGATCCAGTGCCAGTTCCTCCGCATCCTCCCCGGAAATAAGCCTGCCGGTGCATCCGTCCTCAATGAACTCCGACATAGCGAATTTATCTCTGCCGATACAGGGCAGACCATAAGTAAGTGCCTCTGCAAATACCAGTCCATAGGCTTCAAAATAAGACGGCATACAGAAGACATCACACAGGTTATAATAGTCTGTCAGTTTTTCAGACCCCAGATCTCCCAGCAGGTGGATCTTCTGCCAGTCCACCTCTTCTACCCTGATCTGCCTCTCCCGCAGAGCGTCCCGGATGTCCGACTCCTTTGCCCCCGCCAGATACAGCTCCGCTGACCACAGATATTTTTTCCGCAGGATTGTGAAAGCTTGTACCACCAACGGACCACCTTTTCTCACAAAATTCCTTCCCACAAACAGGATACGCCGCCCCTCCTTTGATCCCGGACGGATCCCTGCAGCATCCACATTGATGCCGCCTCCCACCGCATGGACCTTTTCCCGGGGGAGCCCGCATTCCCGGATCAGGAACTCCGAAAGCCACCTGCTCATGGTGAATACCCCTTCACTTTGCCGGTATTGCTCCAATTGTCTCGCCGCCCTGCGTTCCAGCGTCTTTTGCGGCACCTGATCATACTCGCAGTACCGATAGCCCACCGGATCTTCCCTCTGCAGCCACAGAATTGCGGAAATGGAAAGATCCTGATAGAGAT
>OKXB01002336.1_pt1 | contig 15481 bp, 19 predicted proteins | sample 1601731 | NCBI WGS metagenome assembly OKXB01 (sample SAMN04414077, study PRJEB24778) | human gut metagenome | material: faecal | host: Homo sapiens | reverse complement strand
AACGGCAATAACAGCCAGAAATATTTAACTAAATATCAATATGTCAGTACACTAGGCATGCATTCAATTTTTGAAAGATTACCTTGAAATAGGATATATCGGAGAAATAGGACAAATACTCTCCGACATGGAAATAAATAAGCGATTGAATTTATGGAAAAAAGCTGCTTATGATGTGAAACATGATTTAGATGATCCATGTTTACACATTGCTTCAGAGTGACAACCTCAAGTTTGACGGACTAATGATATGAAAATACTAAAATGTCTATAAGATATTTAGGGATATATTAACTAAAATATCTTTTAGGGAGAAATGCTATGGTAAAAGAAATTAAAAGAGATTACTATTTAGAACAACTTATAAAGCGTGAAGGAAATGGTCTGATTAAAATTGTAACAGGGATAAGAAGATGTGGAAAATCATATTTATTGCGAACTCTGTTTAAAAATCATCTGCTTGAAAATGGAGTGGATGAAAACATATCATTGAAATGGCATTCGATTTATTTGATAATATAGAATATCGAGATCCGAAGCGCTTTTATCCTTGGGCAAAGGAACAGATTCAAGATGACGAAAAATATTACTTTCTTTTAGATGAAGTACAACTGCTGGATGAATTTGTGAGTGTGCTTAATGGATTAGCGGATAAGAAGAATTGCGATGTGTTTGTAACTGGAAGTAATGCGAGGCTTTTATCCAAAGATATAGCTACTGAATAATGGCTTCTTTTAATTCTGATGTTCACTTTACGGTTCAAAGGGAAGGCGGCTGAAAATTAGGTGTAGAACTTGCTGTAAATTAACATGTAAATAAGTTGAATAACCTGCTGCGGATGTGTATAATTTAGTGTATAAGAAGCAATAGATTATTTCAAATGTATGCTTGGAGAAATTGATATGCCTAATATTAAACCGATTTCAGATTTAAGAAATTATACCGCAGTAATAAATGAAGTTGCATATGGGAACCGTGTATATCTTACGCGAAACGGACACGGACAGTGTGCCATTATAGATATGAAAGAGCTTGACGAATTGGATAAACAGAAAGCACTTTATCAGCTTATGAGCAAGCTGAATGAAGCAGAAATATCTATTCATGAGGAAGGAACCATATCAGCAGATGACTTAGAAAAAGAATTGGGGGTATAGTGATTGAAGAAGGTGTACCTTTTTGTGTTTTTTGCCCAAGGGTGTAAAAAATGCTATTTGCACCTTCACATGTGCGTATGTTAATATAAACTGAAGGAGTGCATCTTGCTATGATCAGAGAATTACGAAAGACAGATATCAATATAGTTGCAGATATATGGTTGGATACCAATATAAAAGCCCATTATTTTATTTCTGCTCAATATTGGAAAAGAAATTTGGAGCTTGTGAAAGAACTGCTGTTGCAGGCAACCGTCTATGTATATGAAGATAATTATGAGATACAGGGCTTTATCGGAATGAATGGTGAATATATAGAAGGCATTTTTGTTTCTGAGGCAATGCAGTCGCAGGGCATTGGCAAAATTCTGTTGAATTATGTAATGGTATGGCAGCAGAAATAGAAATTGATAATGGTATGAATACAAAGGATGATGAGCAAATATATGAAAAACAAAACTCTATATGTATCCGATTTGGACGGTACATTATTAAGAAGTAACCAGACTACATCTGAATATACCAACGAAGTTATTAATTCCTTAACCGAAAAAGGCATAGTTTTTTCTTATGCGACAGCAAGGTCTATTTACACATCATCCAAAGTGACCAAAGGATTAGATGCTAAAATACCGGTAATTACATATAATGGTGCTTTTATTGTGGACAATTGTACGCATGAAGTGCTGCATGCAACCTATTTTGACAGGAATGTGTATAATTTATTATGGGAATTGTTTTCAGAGGGAGTATATCCGATTGTATATTCAATAGTTGGCGGCAAAGAACGATTCTCATATTATCCCTCAAAAAGTTCAAAGACCATTTTGGGTTTTGCTGCATCAAGAAATGATGAGAGAAAAAGGATTGTGGATTCGGAAGAAGAACTTGTGGCGGGTAATATTTTTTATATTACCTGTATTGAAACACCGGAAAAAATCAAACCGTTTTATGATAAATATAAAGACATATATCATTGTGTTTATCAGAGGGATATTTATTCTGATGAGCAATGGCTTGAAATTATGCCAAAAGATGTTACAAAGGCAAGCGCTGTTAAAAAACTTAAACAGATTACCAAAAGCGATTACGTTGTGGTATTTGGTGACGGAATAAATGATTTGGAAATGTTTGGAGCGGCTGATGAGTGCTACGCTATGGCCAATGCCGAACCTGAATTAAAAGCAGTAGCTACAAATATAATAGAGAGCAATGACAATGACGGAGTTGCCCATTGGTTAGCAGAAAAGGAGATTTGATGAGTAAAATGAAAAGTTGGAATGATGAACCGGCAATACAACAAAAAGAATATTCACAGGAAAAATATAATAAAAAGAAAAGAAAATCACTTAGGGTTGCAAAGTTATCCTGCTATTCAGCAGAACTGATGGTAGTTATTGGCTGGAATATGATGTTATCGCTTATTCTGTTTTTAGTGCTATGTTTAGGTACATCGGCACTTCCATATATAATGGATGTTAATATTGATTTTACACCTGAAACATTTTGGTGCAGAGGTGGTATATTTGTTAATCTATGCATGGTATTGCTTGTTTTATTTAGCATTGCAGGATTTACGTATGCTATTAGTTATAAAGTAACAGAAGTTATGTGTATACATCTGGATGGTGGATTAGATGGAGCTATGGAAGTAAATGATGCTGCCATGAGAGCTAATCTGAAAGGACAGGCAGCAAAGGCAGCTGGATTGGCGTATGTAGATGCAAAAGCACTTGCAGGACCGGTGGGTATTTTGACCAGATACTGTATTCAAAATAATATAAAAATGTTAACGCCACGTTTCTTTAAGGTTTTGCACAGAACATTAGTCATTGTACAGATTCTTCTTGCATTTATCTGTATATTTGTATTGTTACATTAATTTTTTTATGAACATAATATTAGGAGGAATTGTGAGAAAAATATGTTTAAGAGTTTTTTGAAACTGTTATTATATGAAAGCATAATGATGATGGTGCTGACAATAGCTGCATGTATTGCTGTATTAATTCAGATGTTGTTTGGTGTAAAGACCGGTACAGACAGTTCATTTTTTTTTAGCAGTACATATTATGATTATAATTTATTAATGTACATATTGGGATTAGTAATCTACTTTTTTGTAATGATCACCATTATAAAGAAATTTGGTGGCAAGCTGGATTTTATTAAGAAGCTTGGAAATGCATATAAGGTGATGGCATGTATATATGACCTGATATGGGGATTTGCAATGTTTGCTTTTTTAGGTTTGCTTCATTTCCATGTTTTAGGTATGACAATCAGCTATAAACCGGAAATACTTTGCTTGTTTTCTTTTGTGGGATTACCGGTTATCACTGCTTTAAGTATTGGCTTTGTTTTGATAAAATTATGCCTGAAAAAATAGAATAATATTATAAAATTAAAACTCCGGTCGTAACAGGTGACCGGAGCTTTTTATTTATAACGATTCTATGCCATTCCATTTGCTGTCTTGTATTTATAAAGCATTTCGGCATGATTCTGCTCTTCAATCTGGATATCAGCAAGTAATTTCCTTATATTGCTTTTACCGAATGCAAAAACATCACTATTGTATTCTCCTGATACCAGCTTTTCTGTTCCGATACAGTCTGTTGCAAGGAAAGCGTCATTCTGTTTGTCATCGGAGTTGGTCATATCGTTGTAGGTGGCTTTTGGTGAATAATCCTTGCCGGCACTGTCGTTGCAGTCACAATCAGGAACGGTGCCGGAAAGAACCTGGCCTAAAGAATCATAGTGTTTCTGCTCCTGCTTATGAAGTTCTTTAAAAAGGGCTTTTAATTCCGGATCTTTTGCAAGGCCGGCATACTTTGCGTACTTTTCCATACAGCTTTTTTCCTGATTTTGTAAATCTTCAATTACTGAACGTTCTTTTTCTTTTAATACCATTGCGTTACATCCTTTCCATATAAGAGTGTTTATACAAAGGTAGTATTCCGGTTTTATTTTTTTGTATTCATAAAAAATTATTCAAAGACTTAATAAATGTATGTGGTGTGACGTGTTATTTTTGCATATAAGAGAGAATATGCAGGTAAGAGCATGGTTGTTGTCTGTAATTTCTATGGACAGACTATAGATATCCTTACGAAGCAAGAATTTATATGGAATAAATCATTGATATAAAATAGCTGTTATTGTAAAATATATTTATCTTTAGAAAAGAAGTGACGAGGAATGAAAAAAGGTAACAGTGATTTTATAAATAAACATAAAAAAGGCTGCATTAATGCAGCCTCTGTTTTAATGTTTATAATTATTGCAGGAATTGTTGTATGTATGACTTCTTGCGGTAAAAATGACAGGCAGGAAGTGACTGAACCGTCAACAACGGAGACCGAACCTGCGACAACTGAGCATCCGACAACGGAGGCTTCCACAGAGGAAGCAGAGGAGGGCTATATTAATCCTTTTACCGGAGAAAAGACGGATACGGATTACTCAGGAACAAGACCTTATGCCATAATGCTTAATACAATAAGACAGGCACTGCCACAGAGTGGTAATTCAAAGGCTGACATGTATATAGAAATGACGGAAGAGGGCGGAATAACCAGAGTTCTCGGCTTTTACAACAGCCTTAAAGGAGTAGATAAAATCGGTACAATAAGGTCCACAAGGGAATATTTTTTATCCTGGGCTATGGGATTTGATGCAATCGTTGTTCATGCAGGCGGAGACCCATGGATATTCGATAAGATTAGCAGGTCAGGCTATACCACACTTAATTGCGTAGGCAATGCGGGAATAAATGCGGGCTCTGCATTTTTCCGGGATGATTACAGGATGCATAACATTGGACTGGAACATTCCTTATATACGACAGGACCTAATCTGTTAAAAATTATTTCAGACAAAAATATAAATACGGCACACACAAGGAATGACTATACAAAATTTAATTTCGCAAAGGACGGAGAGGGTACACCTGACGGAGAAAGTGCGGTTAATGTTAAAGTAACTTTTTCCGGTTATAAGAATACAAGTTTTAAATATAATTCTGATGCAAATGACTATTCCGTGGATTTCTGGAATGAACCGTATATTGATGAGACTAACAGCGAAAATATAAGGGTAAGAAATGTAATTATTCTTCCTGTACCTAACTGGACAGAAAAAGATTCACAAGGAACCGTCCGCCAGAAATACAATATGGCAGGAGGTACCGGATATTATATCAGCGGTGGAAAATATATAAAGATTAACTGGACTAAGGGCGATTATAATGACGACAGCCAGTACAGTAATGCGTTTGTTATGACAACAATGGACGGTAAGCCGCTTGAAATCGCAAAGGGTAAGACATACATCTGTATGATGAATGAAAAATACGTGCCTGAAATAAATTAAGATGGGAGAAAGATAATGTTAAAGACAGAAAGCGTTACATTAGCAGTCAAAATCAAATCTAAGGAAATAACAGGAGACGAATATAATAGGGAATATCTGGTAACTATTACCAGAGCCGACGGAAGGGACATGGTGCTTAGTGTCAACCGGAGTACATACGACGAATGTAAAAAGGGAAGAAGAGCTATTTTTGACATTGATGTTGTAATGGAAAAGGATGGTGATATCAATAATTATATCAGGGAACAGACTTGTGTTACCGGAATAACATATTTAACAGAAGAACGGCTGTTTGATAAATTTTCCAAGATAAAGGATGAAAATTATACATGGCTCTCAAGGTATACACCTCCGCTTAAAAAGAAGAATGACAGACCTGTTATTCTTTTAATGGGAATTGTATTTTTCGCTGCCGGTGTTTTTGCTTTTACGTTTTTGCCACGGATAATTGTTAAAAATATTAATAAAGCAAAAATTTATAAGGATTATGTGCATACGGTAGGAGAGGATAATTATGACATTATCTACAAAAAGGACGAACCTGATAAAATATACGAGGCAGAATATGATACCATTACCAAAATGTATTTACCATCGGATTATGCGTACAGCATGATGGATTATGTGGGATATGTTTTAGTGAGTCTGGTAATAGGCATACCGTGTATAGCAGGGGGTTCGTTTTGCCTGATACAGGGAATCAGAGAAAATATGTGACATCTTATTAAAAATAAAGGCAGGGTACTTGACAGGGATACCATACTTACCGGAATCTGGGGATTTGATTACGACGGGGATACACATATTAAAGGAATAAGAAAAACGCTGAATGATAAAGGAAAGAACATTGTGACAAAGGTAAATGTCGGATATATGTTCGAGGGAAAATAAAACCGTATTCTGTTGAAATGAATCTTGAAGAATGATAATATTATATGCGAAATACAGGGAAGCAATCCCGGATAAATCGGAGATAATATGAATTTTTTGGAAGAAAGAATAGTGAAAGACGGAATAGTTAAGGAAGGGAATGTACTAAAAGTTGACCGCTTCTTAAATCATCAGATGGATATAACGCTATTTAATGAGATGGGTGCCGAATTTAAGAAGAGATTTGAAGGCAAAAATATCAATAAAATATTGACGGTGGAAGCATCAGGTATCGGAATTGCGTGTGTTGTTGCAATGCACTTTAACGTACCTGTTGTTTTTGCGAAAAAATCAAAAAGTATTAATATAGACGGTGATATGTATATTGCGGAGGTTGAGTCTTTTACCCATAAATGCAAGAATCAGGTTATTGTATCAAAGAAGTTTTTAAATGAAGACGACCATGTGCTTATAATTGATGATTTCCTTGCAAATGGCTGTGCATTACAGGGACTTATTTCAATTGTGAACCAGGCAGGAGGCACTGTTGAAGGAATCGGTATCGCAATCGAAAAAGGTTTTCAGGTCGGTGGTCAGATTATAAGAAATCTCGGATATCAGCTTGAATCTCTTGCTATTGTTGATTCAATGGATGCAACTACAGGAACAATTAACTTCAGGGAGCAGTAAGAGGAGAATACAATGACTAAAGAAAAAAAGAATAAAGATACTGTCGAAGCATTATATTCGCTTGACGGAAAGATTAATTTATTAAAGGCGTTTCCGTTTGGATTACAGCACATACTGGCGATGTTTGTTGCCAATATCACACCTATTATAATCGTTGCGGCTGCCTGTGGACTTGGGGCAAAGGACACGGCCATGATAATCCAGAGTGCAATGATTATAGCCGGAATAGGTACTTTTATACAGCTGTTCCCTATATGGAGAATAGGTTCAAGACTGCCTATAGTAATGGGAATCAGCTTTACGTTTGTATCCCTTGCCTGTACTTTAGGAGCACAGTACGGATACGGAACCCTGATGGGTGCAGTATTAATAGGCGGTATTGTGGAAGGACTTCTGGGACTTTTTGCAAAATACTGGATAAAAGTTATTTCGCCGATTGTAGCAGCAACGGTTGTTACGGCAATCGGATTTTCACTTCTTTCTGTTGGTGCGGCTTCCTTCGGAGGAGGAACGGGAGCAGCAGATTTTGGTTCTGCCAACAACTGGATACTTGGAATTGTAACCCTTGTAAGCTGCATTTTATTCAATATACTTGCAAAAGGCTATTTAAAACAGCTTTCTGTTTTATTCGGACTTGTTGTGGGATATATTGTGGCACTTTGTATGGGAATGGTGGATTTTTCAGCACTTCATGATGTTGATATTATCGCCCTGCCTCATTTTATGCCTTTTAAAATTGAATTTAATGCCAATGCAATATTTTCTTTTATACTTATTTTCCTGGTATCGGCAACGGAAACTATCGGTGATACCTCTGCCCTTGCATCATCAGGACTTGGAAGGGATGTTACGGAAAAAGAAACCTCAGGTTCCATTGCCTGTGACGGTTTTGTAAGTGCACTCTCTTCAATTTTCGGATGTATGCCGATTACCTCTTTCAGCCAGAATGTAGGACTTGTTGCAATGACAAAGGTTGTAAACAGATATGCCATTTCTACAGGAGCGATAATCATGGTAGTGGCGGGATTTTTCCCGGCAGTAGGAAGTCTGCTTGCCACTTTGCCGAGTGCGGTGCTTGGCGGATGTACGATAATGATGTTTGGTACAATCGTTGTAAGCGGTGTCCAGATGATAGGAAAATGTGGGTATACACAGCGCAACATTACAATAGCAGCTCTTTCTCTCAGTATTGGATTAGGCTTTACGCAATGTCCTGATTTATTTAATATTTTTCCTGATATTGTAAGGTCCGTATTTGCTGAAAACTGTGTGGCACTTGTTTTTGTTACGGCAATATTGCTTAATATTATTCTTCCTAAAAGTATGGGAGAAGAGAAAGCACAGAAAAATAATTGAGGATAAGCTATGGAAGTTAAAGTTTATGACTATCTGCAGGAGGATGCAATGAATATCAGACGTAATGTTTTTATGTCCGAGCAGGGCTATAAAAACGAGTTTGATGAAATTGATGATAGGGCTTTACATATTGTTATATATAACAATGAAAAGCCTGTTGCCACATGCAGAATTTATAGAGAAGATAATACATATATTCTTGGAAGAATTGCGGTAGATAAATCATATCGTGGATTGCATCTTGGAACGGTTATTCTTGCAGAAGCGGAGAAAATCGTTTCGCAAAAGGGTGGTAAGGAGATAATTCTTCATGCCCAGTGCAGGGTCAGAGGCTTTTATGAAAATTCGGGATATGAGGGCTATGGTCCGATAGGAGAGGACGAAGGACACCCTCATATCTGGATGAGAAAGGTTATAAATCAATAATATTTCTAACCGTTGTGGGAATTCGGAATTCTCACAGCGGTTTTTTGATATAAAGATTACCTATAACAAATCATAAATTTTAAAGATTATACAATAAATGTCTTCTGTGATAATATTTTTACAGTTAATAATCCTAGTAAAATAGTAGGAATAAAACGGAGGACAAAATATGGCAAGAGGAATTAATACACGATGTTTACATTTAGAAGAACTTGAGGGAAAAGCAGATAACTACGGAGCAATAAGTTATCCGATATACCAGACTGCAACATATGCACATCCGGGAGTCGGTCAAAGTACGGGATATGACTACAGCAGACTACAGAATCCTACAAGGGAGGTGCTTGAAAAAACAGTAGCCAATCTTGAAAACGGAATTGAAGCATTTGCACTGACAACGGGAATGGCAGCCATTACGCTTACGATGGAACTCTTTAAACCGGGTGATAATATTATCGTTGAAGCTGATATTTACGGAGGAAGTACAAGACTATTTGATAACGTATGCAGTAAAAATAATTATGAGATAACATATCTTGACTGCTCCCGTGAAAACATTGAAAGCAGGATAAAAGAAAATACAAAAGCCATATATATTGAAACTCCTACCAACCCTATGATGAGAGTATCCGACATTGCCAAAATATCGGAAATCGCAAAAAAGCATAATTGCCTGTTAATAGTGGATAATACATTTTTATCTCCTTATTTCCAGAATCCCCTTGATTTGGGAGCAGATATAGTAATACATAGCGGAACTAAATTCCTTGGCGGACATAATGATACCCTTGCGGGATTTATAGTGACCAACAGGGAAGAGATAAGGGAAAGACTCAGATTCCTTATAAAAACAACAGGAGCAGGTCTTGCTCCTTTTGACAGCTGGCTTATTTTAAGAGGAATTAAAACCCTTGGAATTCGCATGAAAAGATCATCGGAAAATGCGGAAAAAATTGCACTCTGGCTTCAGAAACAGAGCGTTGTAAAAGAAGTATTTTATCCGGGGCTGCCTACACATCCGGGTTATGAAATATTAAAAAAACAGGCAAGAGGTTTTGGTTCAATGCTTACCTTTTACGTTGATACCAAGGAACATGCACTTAAGATACTTGAAGGTGTCAGAATGATTAAGTTTGCTGAAAGCCTCGGAGGGGTGGAAACACTCATAACGTATCCCACAACACAGACACACGCAGATGTCCCTGCAGGAGTAAGGGAAAAGAACGGAATAACCGAATGTACTTTAAGAATGTCTGTTGGAATAGAGGATTATGAAGACCTTATAAATGAACTTGAAGAAGTATTTAGAAAGGCTGGTGAATAATATGGCAGAAAGAAATCTTAATTTTGATGAGATAATAAACCGTAAAAATACGGATTGCCTTAAATATGATTTTGCAAAAAGAAGAGGCATGCCTGAAGATGTACTTCCGTTATGGATTGCGGATATGGATTTTAAAACTTCATCTTATGTGGAAGATGCGGTTATTGAAAGGGTAAAACACGGTATTTTCGGCTATAGCGAAACAGGAAAAGAATATTTTGAGGCTGTTGCAGGATGGATGAAAAGACATCATAACTGGGATGTGGAAGAAAGATGGATTATTAAGACACCGGGTGTAGTGTTTGCACTTGCAATGGCGGTTAAAGCATTTACAGAGCCGGGAGATGCCGTACTTATAGAGCAGCCTGTATATTATCCGTTTTCGGAGGTTATTAATGACAATGGCAGAAGAATTGTGAGCAACGACCTTGTGCTTCTTGAAGACAACAGATATCACATAGACTTTGAAGATTTTGAAAAAAAGATAGTTGATAATAATGTAAAACTTTTTCTCCTCTGCAGTCCTCATAATCCGTCCGGCAGGGTATTTACCAGAGAGGAACTTTTAAAACTCGGAGATATCTGCCTTAAACATAATGTTATTGTTGTAAGTGATGAGATTCACAGTGATTTTGTGTTTGAGGGCGAGCATACGGTATTCTGTAATGTTAAAAAAGAATTTGAAAATATATCCGTAATATGCACATCACCAAGCAAAACATTCAATCTTGCGGGAATGTTAATATCCAATATATTTATACCTGACAGGACACTCAGAAAAAAATTCAGACATCAGGTGGATGCGGCGGGAATAAGCCAGTTAAGTCCGTTAGGACATGCTGCGGTAAAGGCGGCCTATGTTAACGGGGAAGAATGGTATAACGGTGTTATTGAATATATCAGAAATAACAGGAAATATGTAAAAGAATATACGGAAAAAAACCTTCCGGGCGTAAAGGTCATTGATGGTGAGGGAACATATCTTACATGGCTTGATTTCAGAGGAACAGGCATAGATTATGAGGAACTTGACAGACGCATTATATACGAGGCAAAGTTATGGCTTGACAGTGGAAAAATATTCGGTGCGTCAGGTCAGGACTTTCAACGAATTAACCTTGCCGCACCGAGAAAAATAATAGAAGAGTGTATGGAAAGACTGAAAGGCATTGTCAGTCGTTAGGAATGTCATGAAACCTTCCGGCAAGCTCTTCTGTCTTAACAACATTAATAAAGGCGTGAGGATCAACTGAATGTATTAATGGTATCAGTTGCCTCCTTGCGTCTGTATTAATTACGGAATATATCATTTCTTTTTCTTTTGCTTCATAACAGCCGATACCGTGGAAAAGAGTGGCATCATGGTTGGTGGTATCTTTTATAAGACGGTATATTTCATCGGCTTTGTCGGATATTATGAAAAGTGTTTCTTTCTGGTAGCGTTTGTAGAGCATCTGTATTATCTGAGTGCTGCAGAACTGGTAAATAATCGAATAAAGTGCGATTGACCAGCCGAACATTGCACCTGCAATCAGAAGAATTATAACATTACCGAAAAGAATATAATTCCATGCGTCCATTCCCTTCTGCTGGGACATATAAATACTTATAAAATCGGTGCCGCCGGTGGTTGTGCCGACATTAAGGCATAATGCTATTGCAAAACCGTTAATAAGACCGCCGAAAATACTTATCAGAAGTACGTCGGTTGTAAATATATAATCAGGCAGTATATCTACAAATATACTTGACAAAAGGATAGTCAGTATGGAGTACAAAGTAAATTTTTTACCGATATATCTGAATCCTATATATACAGGAAAAAGATTTAGTAGTATATTAAATACTGAGTAGGGAACGGTAACATGGAAAATACTTTTTATTATATGCTGGAGCAGAAGGGATACTCCTGAAATTCCACCGGGAAGCAGGTCAGCGGATTTGGCAAAGCAGCAAAGATTCCACGCATACAGAAGTGATGCGATTATCACAATGATTATGCGGAAATACTGATAAAAGTGTGGATGTTTCCTTTCAATTGACTGGAACATAAGATTAACCTCCCTTGCTTTATTTTGTATTATTATAACATATAAAACATCATATGAGAATAACGGAGAAATGTATTTATGTGGTTTGTATTTGCGTTATTGTCTGCGGTTTTTGCTGCACTTACATCCATTCTCGCGAAAGTAGGTATTAACGGGGTCAATTCCAATCTTGCTACGGCAATCAGGACCATGGTTGTTGTTGTTATGGCATGGTTAATGGTGTTTATTACCAATGCACAAAGCGGTATTACACAGATTGGCAAAAAAAGCTGGATTTTTCTTATTTTATCGGGACTTGCAACAGGGGCTTCATGGTTATGCTATTATAAGGCTTTACAGGTAGGGCAGGCTTCAAAGGTTGTACCTGTGGATAAGCTGTCGGTAGTAATAACACTTATACTCGCTTTTGTATTCTTACATGAAGAATTTACGGTTAAATCTATAATAGGATGTGTGCTTATCGCAGCAGGTACACTTGTAATGGTTTTGTAATTATTTTATAAAAAAGTCAAAAGATACAGTAAAAATCAGAGGTATATAAAATGAATGTTTTAGAACTTGCAGATAAAATCATTAACGGAAAAAGACTTTGTGAGGAGGATGACGTAGACTTCTTTACAAACTGTGACCTTGAGGAGCTTTGTCTCGGTGCCGACAGAATCCGTAAACACTACATGGGAGACAGGGTGGATATGTGTGCTGTAATAAGCGGTAAGGGCGGAAGATGTCCCGAAGACTGCAAATATTGTGCCCAGTCGGTTTATAATAAGACAGGTTGTGACGTATATGGTTTTATTCCGGAAGAAGAAATTGTAAGTGCCTGTAAAGAAGAGGAAAAAGAAGGAGTCCACAGATTTTCCATTGTTACCGCAGGAAGAGCACTTGCAGGCGAGGATTTTAAAAAGGCAATCCACGCATATAAGACAATGAGAAAAGAATGTAACATAGGTTTATGTGCTTCAATGGGCTTTATAACGAGGGAACAGCTTGGAGAACTTAAAGAGGCAGGAGTTACATATTATCATCACAACATAGAAACCTCTGAAAATTATTTTCCTAAAATATGCTCCACACATACTTTCAGCGATAAGTTAGCGACGCTTAAAAATGTAAAAGAAGTGGGACTTAAAATCTGTTCAGGCGGAATAATCGGTATGGGTGAAACGTTAAAAGACAGGATATCCATGGCGTTTTCTCTGGCAAAAGCAGGAGCGGATTCAATTCCTGTCAATATCCTTATGCCTGTAAAGGGAACTCCTTTAGCCGATGTTGAGACATTGAGTGAACCGGAGATATTAAGGAGTATTGCCATTTTCAGATATATTAACCCTACAGCGGATATCAGGGTGGCAGCAGGAAGGAAGTTCTTTACGGATGGCGGAAAGAAAGCGTTTACATCGGGAGCTTCGGCGGTCATAACAGGCAATATGGTTACGACTTCGGGAAGCACCACGGTATCCATGGACAAAAAAATGTTTGAGGAGCTTGGAAGAACAATATAAGATTTATGTGTATTTTTTATTCTTACAAAAATTTTACACAAATATATCAATAAAATTTACAAAATGCTGGTATACTAATTCCAAAAGTATATTGGATGGAAGCATTACCAATGGAAAGGAGTTAATATGCGTATAGGAATGCTTACGAGCGGAGGAGACTGTCAATGTCTTAATGCTACAATGGAAGCAATTGCAAAAGTTTTATATAAAAAAGATAAAGATATTGAAATATACGGAATTCTTGATGGCTTTACAGGACTTATTAACGGAAAATATAAGAAAATGGAAAAGGCAGATTTCGATAATATTCTTTTATCCGGGGGTACGATTCTCGGAACTTCAAGACAGCCTTTTAAGACCATAACCAAACCTGATGAAAACGGGCGTGATAAGGTTGAAATGATGGTTAAAAATTATGAAAAATGGAAGCTTGACGCGTTAATTGTGCTTGGAGGAAACGGAAGCCATAAGACTGCCAATCTTTTAAGCGAAAAAGGCCTTAATGTCGTGACCGCACCAAAAACAATTGACAATGATATATGGGGAACCGATGTTACATTTGGATTTGACAGTGCCGTTAAGGTTGCAACGGAAACTATGGATAATATAAAGACGACAGCTTCATCTCACGGCAGGATATTTGTTGTGGAAGTAATGGGGCATAAGACCGGCTGGGTAACCTTGTATTCAGGAATTGCAACAGGTGCTGACATAATACTTATCCCTGAAATTCCTTATGATATTAACAAAATAACATCATATATAGAAAAAAGCGATAAGAAATACCTTGTAATTGCTGCGGCAGAAGGAATAGTGGAAAAGGAATTTTCTTCCTTAAAAAACAAAGAAAGGCGACAGCTTCTCAGTGAGAAAAATTTAAAATCACAGGTTGAGAAACTTGCACTTGATATCCGGACGGCAACAGATAAGGAAGTGCGTATTACAATACCGGGACATACACAAAGAGGCGGTTCACCTACCGCGAGGGACAGAATTGTGTCAATGCAGACAGGAACGGCGACGGCTTTGAACATCATTAATAAAAACTATGGTGTAATGGCTGCGGTTATAAACGGAAAAATTGTTAATGTGCCATTAAAAGAAGTAGCAGGTAAGTTAAAAGTTGTACCGGCTGATGCAGAAATAATTCTCCAGGCCAAGGAGATGGGAATTTGTTTTGGAGATTAAAAAGATGAAAAAAGAAAACAAAATATATATGAACAGAGAGCTTTCCTGGCTCAAATTTAATGAACGTGTACTGGATGAAGCGAAGAGAGAAGGAGTGCCTCTTTGCGAGAGACTTACATTTTTGTCAATTTACCAGACTAATCTTGAGGAATTTTTCAGGGTAAGGGTCGGCTCACTTCAGGACCAGAATTTGATATGTCCAAATGACAAGGAAAATAAGACCAATATGACCCCTGCTGAGCAGATCAATGCAATTTTTTCAAGAGTAAGGGAACTTAACAGCAGAAAAGATGCAATATATGATGAACTTCAGAATCGTATTGCAGGGTATGGAATCAGATTCGTCTCATTTAAAGAACTTAATAAGGACGAAGAAAGTGCTCTGAAAAAGTATTTTAACAAGGAAGTTTTACCTTTACTTTCGATAATGATAGTTGCAAGAAAACAGCCGTTTCCGTTTTTAAGAGGACAGGAAATATATGCTGTTGCTAGTGTACTGACATATTGATATTTAGTTAAATATTTCTGGCTGTTATTGCCGTT
>OKXB01002331.1_pt1 | contig 15517 bp, 7 predicted proteins | sample 1601731 | NCBI WGS metagenome assembly OKXB01 (sample SAMN04414077, study PRJEB24778) | human gut metagenome | material: faecal | host: Homo sapiens | reverse complement strand
ATTTTTAGCGTATTTCCGACCAACCGGACAGTTGGACGGAAATACGGAAATTATAGGCTTATTTAGCGAGCAATGAGATGGCGAAACCACCACCACGTGCTTCATTAATCTTCAAAACATCACCCTTCTTCACAGTCTTGTGAACAATCTTGTAAGATTTAGGGTTCTTCTCGTAGTCAGCATTCTTGCCGTCCTGATAGATAGCGCAAGCATACTTCTTGCCCTTATCCAGGAAGTCGAGCTTTACTACGGCTGTGCGGGCTGCATCAGTCTTACCGCCTACAAACCAGTTATCGGTTCCCTTAGCCTTGCGGGCTACGGTGATATACTTGGCTGGCTCTGCCTCCAGATACTTGGAGTCATCCCAGTCGCAAGCTACGTCGCGGATAAACTGGAAGGCATCATCATACTTCTCATAATGCTCAGGAAGATCGGCAGCCATCTGCAGCGGACTGTACATTACGAGATAGAGAGAAAGCTGACCACAGAGGGTGGTATGAACATAACTCTTATTGTTGCTCCACTCAGAAAGCTTGGTCTCAAAGATACCAGGAGTATAATCCATCGGACCACCCTGCAGACGGGTGAATGGCAACATTACGGTATGATAAGACTTGTTACCGCCAAATGCCTCATACTCTGTACCACGTGCACTCTCGTTGCCAACCAGGTTAGGCCAGGTGCGGCAGATACCTGTAGGACGGGTTGCCTCGTGTGCATTTACCATGATATGATGCTTAGCAGCGGTCTCGATGACACGCTGGTAGTGATTGTTCATCAACTGGCTGTAGTGATACTCACCTCTTGGGATGATATCTCCCACATAACCGGTCTTCACGGCATCATAACCATATTTGTTCATCAGGTTGAAGGCATCTTCCATGTGGCGCTCGTAGTTGAGAGCTGCAGAAGATGTCTCGTGGTGCATCATCAGCTTCACGCCCTTAGAGTGAGCATAGTCGTTGAGCATCTTGATATCGAAGTCTGGATATGGAGTCACGAAGTCGAAGACATCGAGCTTCTGGTGACCGAACCAGTCTTCCCAACCTTCGTTCCAGCCTTCTACCAATACTTCCTGCAAACCGTTCTTGGCTGCAAAGTCGATGTAGCGCTTCACTTCCTCGTTGGTTGCACCATGAGTACCGTTAGGCTTGCACTTGCTGTAATCAGTAACACCGAGACGCACAGATGGCAGATCGTTGGTATAGCTCCAGGTCTTGGTACCCACAATCATGTTCCACCATACACCGCAGTACTTGGTAGGATGAATCCAGGATGTATCCTTAATCTTGCAAGGCTCGTTGAGATTCAATGTCAACTTGCATGAAAGCATATCACGGGCATCATCACTTACCATCACGGTACGCCAAGGGGTATTGAATGGAGTCTGGATAAATCCCTTTCTGCCCACGGCATCAGGAGTAAGCCAAGACTCGAAGGTCAATGTTTTCTCGTCCAGATTGAGGTGCATGGTAGGATAATCCAGACAGGCAGCCTCATGGATGTTGATGTAGAGTCCGTCCTTGGTCTTCATCTGGAGAGAGGTCTGAACACCGGTATCAGAGAAGACGGTGGTAGATGAATTGCTCTTGTAAGCTTCACGGTTTTTCGCAATAATTGAGCGAATGCCTGTCAATGGAGTAATGTTGTAATCATACTCCTGTGTATCATAATCACCAGGAATCCAGTAAGCGGTATGATCGCCTGCCATGGCAAACTGGGTATGCTCCTCCTGGATGACGAAATAATTCAGACTTTCCTGCTGTGGGAACTCATAGCGCAAGCCCATACCATAATCATATACACGGAAACGGATGGTGATGTTACGCTTAGAAGCAGCCTGGTTCAGGTTTACCTCCATCTCGTTGTAATGGTTGCGGATGGTAGCGGTCTCGCCCCATACCGGCTTCCAGGTTTCATCGAAAGTCGATGTCTTGCTGCCGGTTTCAGTAAAACCATCCATCAGGCTGGTTTCCTCCATGCCCTTAGAGGCATGTTTATCCTTAGCCAGTTCCAATCCTAAGTGGGATGGCTTGCATACAGTCTTTCCCTTATAGCTCATCTCATAGGTAGGCTGTCCCTTTTCGGTCAAAGAGAATGTTACCGAGACGTTGCCGTTAGGCGACTTTACGGTCTGGGCTGCTGCCAACATAGGAAGCAAGAGACCCATCACTAATACATTCAGTTTTTTCATACTGTTCAGTTGTTGTTTATTCTTTTTTGAATCTTCGTTAGTTTATCTCAATCATTATCTGTTTATTCTTAAGATAGTGCAAAGATACAAAAAACAAAAATACCCTCCACGTTTTGGGAGGGTATTTTTCTGCAAATGAGTGTGCAAACGTTTGCACTATATATAATCATGTTAGTTAGCATCTTCCAGACTGCGAAATCATTTCTGTGATATTCTGCACGAAACGCTTATCTGCAGCCAGATCCTCTATGTTGAGGTGCATGCGGTAACGCCAGTAATGCTTAGGGTTAGCCGGGATATTGATACGCTCAGCATCGGCATCAGGCAGACGAAGAGCCTCATCGGTAGCCAACCAGTCCTGGATGCTCAATATGCAGAGCATGGATGGAGAGGTAAGATGGCGGCTGATGATGTCGCTAGCCAACCAGCCTGGGAGTGGATGAGGTGCTGATCCCTGACGGTAGAGCATCGTATTGTAATACTCCTGGGTACGCTGGATATTCTCATCCCACCACATGCGCAGAGTAGGCATATCGTGGCTCGAAATGGTACATACCGAGCGGTATGGGTTACGGCTCAGATGTCCGAACTTAACCGATGGATCCTTTGGCATGCTCTGGAGTTCCAGACTCAATATCTTCAACTCGTCCATTACCCAAGGCACACAGTCTGGCACCATACCGAGGTCTTCGGCACAAACCAGCATGCGGGTAGCCTGAACCAGCTTAGGCAACTTTTTCATCGCCTCCTGATACCAGAACTGGTTGTTGCGGCGATAGAAATAGTCGTTGTAAAGGCGGTTGAACGCAGCCTTGTCATTATCATAGAGCGACTCGTAGATAAAGTCGAGCTGGGCTGAGATACGTGGATGGAAGACGCCAGGGTTGGTATGATCGCGTACGAAGAGTACATCGCTGATCAGGGCATACAAGCCATCACGCAGCCAGAGTTCCTTCTCATTTGTTACGTCAGCAAAGAGAGCCTCTACCTTGCGCTGGGTATCTACCTCAGGCTTCATCTGATAACGCTCGTCATCCAGACGGTCGAGATACTTCTCCTTTACCTCGCCGGCACGCTCATGGAACACACGATCCAATACCCAATCGGTAATGAACGGACGGGTAAAACGGTCTTCCTGGAAGTGCAAACCATAACTTTCAATCTCTTCACGGCTCATGGCAAGCGCCGGTGCAAACTGTCCGAGCAATCCATGTACGCTATGTACCGGAATCTCCCAGATACGGAAGAAGCCCAATACGTGGTCGATGCGGTAAGCATCAAAGTATCTTGCCATGTTCTGGAAACGGCGGTTCCACCACTGGCAGCCATCCTTCAGCATCTCAAACCAGTTATAGGTAGGGAATCCCCAGTTCTGACCATTGGCAGAGAAGTCATCAGGTGGAGCACCCGCCTGACCATTGAGGTTGAAGTATTTAGGTTCCGTCCATACATCGCAACCATTGCGGTTTACGCCGATTGGAATATCACCCTTCAAAATAACGTCCTTAGCCTTGGCATGCTCGTGAGCCTCCTGCATCTGGCGGTCCAGTACGAACTGTACGAAATAGAAGAACGCCACGTTCTTGTAAGCAGCAGTCTTAGGGTCGGCAAGCACCTTGCGCTCAGCCTCATCCCATACCTGATGATCTGGCCACTGGTTGAAATCAGCCGTACCATTCTTATCACGCAGGTATGAATACTGTGCGTAAGGAACCAGCCACAGTTCAGAAGCCTGGAAGAAAGCCTTGTATTCGGCTGTCTTCATCATCTTTTCACCTTCCTGATTGAAGATTTGGCGCAAGTAATTTATCTTGAAATCATTTACTTTCTCGTAATCTATCTTATCCAGTGCGTTCAACTCAGCACGTGTCTTCTCAGCCTCAGCACGAGCCTTGGCATCCTTCAGCTCAGGGAGAGCATGGAGGTCGGCATACTGCGGATGAATAGCGAAGACGCTGATGCAGCTGTATGGATAACTGTCGGTCCATGTATGGGTGATGGTGGTATCATTGATAGGAAGGAGCTGGAGCACCTTCTGACCAGTAGAAGCCACAAAATCAATCATGGTCTTCAGGTCACCGAAGTCACCAATACCGGCACTCTTACAGGTACGCAATGAGAATACTGGCACCTGCGTTCCGGCAAGTTTGCGGTTATACAGAGCGAAGAAAGCCTGGTCGAGTTCATAAGATACCAACTCACCTGCCTTCATCTCCGGCAAATCCACGGTTCTGTTCATGCTGGTTTCCCAGAGAAGATTATTCTTTGCATTTCTGAAAGCAACGAACTTAAACTCCAGATGGCTGCCCTCAAGATGAGTCGCATCAATATCAGCCACCCATTCATTATAAGTATGCTGAGTCATCGGAAGAATCTTCTGCACATCCCAGGCACCCAAAGCTTTATCTGCACCCAATACACCCAGGCGCTCACCATCGCGAAGCTGAGGAACACGGACTATCAGACGCACAATCTTGCTGCCCATTTCCAGCTTCATCTCCTGTGGAGCCTGATGATTGATGCAATCGGTAAAGGCACTGCTGTAGAGGTAAGCATCCTCCGGCATAACCTTCCAGTGGTCGTAAAGGGTATAAACCGCAGCCTTCTTGGCATTTACATCGAGCTGATGCTTAATCATAAGCCATTCGGTCTTGACTGCTCTTCCTTCACGTTCTACACTATAATAATAGGTATACGATTTTTCTGGTGACTCAACACACCAGTCGCATGCCCATCTTTCACCATCTGTTGTCTCGAGAGGAAGTTTCAGTTCACCTTCCTCCGTCTGAATGTTTACGACGATCTGTTCGCCGAACATTGCTTTATATTCAATATTAAACTGTACTGTCATAAGACTCTTAAAGGCTCTTGAAAATGTTATAATTTATTTTTGATGCTACAAAGGTAAGAAAAACGAGCGAAAAACGTATCTGAAATTTGCATATTTTTTCTCACAAATCGTGCAAACGTTTGCACTACCCCTACTCTGTAGAAACAATAATTAATCGTTCATCTCATTTTATTCTGATTTCTTATCCTTGATGATACTCACAGACAGTGCACCCGCAATCAGCAGGATACCTGCCACAATCATCATATCGCTCTGATGAGAACCCACCAGACTCAAGACAATTCCACCGCAGATAGCAGCCACAATCTGAGGGATACAGATGGTTCCGTTAAACAGACCGAGATAAGCACCCATGTGACCATATCCCTGCAAAGCATTGGTAACAAAGGTGAAAGGCATCGCCAGCATGGCTGCCCAACCGGCACCAATCATCAGGAACGGAACAAACTGCAGATACTGGTCATGCAGGAAAGGTATCAGGGCAAACCCCACACCACCGATAACCAGACTGACAGCGTATGCCACCTTCGTATTCTTAAACTGAGGGAGAATCACAGCCCAGACTACACTACCTACAGCCTGTACGGCAAAAAGAATGCCCACCCAGTTGCCTGCCTCCTGGAATGCTTCAGAAGCAGGATCGGTCGTATTCCATACGGTTTCAGCGATGGCTCCCGTAGAATAATTCCAGAGATAAAGGAAACCAGCCCAGCAGAAGAACTGAACCAGTCCCACCTTCCAGAAGGTAGATGGCGCCTTGCGGAGCAAAGTAATCCAACCGGCCTTGTCTTCAGAAGCCTCAGCATTAGGATTCTTCACTCTTCCCTCTTCCCTCTTCGCTTCATTATACTCCGCATACTGCTGTGGATTCCACTCCTTCACCTTCATCGTGGTGTAGATAACACAGAGAATCAGGATAGCCGCACCGATATAGAACGACCAGATGACAGAATCAGGAACCACACCCTTCTCAGCATAATTCTTGATACCGAGGAAGGTAAAGAGGAACGGGAAGATATATCCGGCTACAGAACCGGCATTGCAGAGGAAACTCTGGATAGAGTAAGCCTTTGCCTTCTGTTTTTCATTTACCATATCGCCTACCAGCATCTTGAACGGCTGCATCGCCATGTTGATGCTCGTATCGAGGAACATCAGCGCTATCAGTCCGAAGAGCATCGCACCGCTCACGGTCAGTCCGAGCGAACCGGCATTCGGGAGCAGGCACATTACCAGGACGGCAATCGTAGCACCCACAAAGAGATAAGGGATGCGGCGACCGAAGCGGCACCACGTCTTATCGCTCAACGTGCCCACGATAGGCTGAACCAGAATTCCCATCAGAGGAGGGAGAATCCAGAAATAACTCAAGTTGTGTGGGTCAGCACCCAACGTTGCAAAGATTCGGGAGATGTTGGCGCTCTGTAGGGCATAGGCAATCTGTACTCCGAAAAATCCGAAGCTCAAGTTCCAGAGCTTCCAGAAACTTAAATCAGGTTTTTGTTTCATCGTTATATTGTTTTTATATTTTTATCTTGTTGTTCCTCTCACCACAAGTCGTGTTCTCACCACTCGCTTCTCCACCTCATCTCTAGGGATGGAGCCTTCCACCTGACCAATCAAGATATTGGCAGCTTCCTCGCCTACGGCTACACCTCGCTGCTCAACCGTAGTAAGCATCGGGTCGCACGCCTTGGCACGGTCACCATTGGTGAATCCGCAGATGCTGATTTCTTCAGGCACCTTGAACCCCATCCGCTTGGCGGTATAGAGGATGCCGATTGCCGTATCATCATTGATGGCGAAGAAAGCATCCGGACGATCTTCCTCTATCAGAATATCCGGCGTTATTGCTTCGGCATTGGCACGGTCATCGCAGATCTTCACCCAGTCAGGGTTCTCCGTCAAACCATGCTTTACCAGCGCATCATGATAACCGTTATATCGGTTCTTTGAGATTTCCAGATTCATCGGCGAGCCGTAGAAGGCAATCTTCTTACAGCCCGTATCAATCATGTGGGTAACGGCAGTAAAGGCACCCATATAGTCATCTACCACCACTCGCGAGCAGTTCACGCCCGTACATATTCTATCATAGAAGATGAGCGGCACCCCATTCTGCAGCAGTTTTTCGAAATGGTCATACTGCTTGGTATCCTTCGCCTGTGAAACGATGATGCCACAAACCTTGTTCTGATAGAAGTCTTCACAGATGGCCACCTCCTTATCGTAACGCTCGTTACTCTGCGCCACCATCACACGGTAACCTCTGGCTCTAGCCTCTTCCTCTATACCCGAAAGCACCGACATGAAGTAATAGTGTACCACCTGAGGCACAATAACTCCAATCACCTTCATCGGCTTCACCTTATTATGTCTTAAAGCTTCACCCAGAAAATTAGGAAAGAAGTTATGTTCACGCGCGTATTTCTGAATACGCTCCTTTTGGGCAGTACTGATACGAGAACTGTCCTTCAATGCCCGGCTCACTGTGGCAACACTTACGCCCAGATCGCGAGCAATATCTTTCATTGTTATTGTTTCTTTATCGCCCATTGCTATTAGTTGTGCTGCAAAATTACGAAATATCCTCAATATCAGTTCAAAGTTCTTGACTTAAATCAAGTAATTTCTGTGCAAACGTTTGCACAAAATAAATAACGGAATTAACACAAAAATAGTACAACATTAGAGAAAAGAACTTAATTTTGCACACAGAAACGACAAGTTTATGGGCAAGCGCCCCATTCCTACCTTAATATAATATAAGTAAGATGCCAGAAAGACCCCGAAAATAGCCTGAACGGCATTTTGAGTAGGAACGACAACAACTTAAGCCAAGAAGAAAAGAAGAAAAAGTAGATAAATAAATATAATTCATTAACTTAAAAATCAAGCAAATGATGAAGCAGGTAAAAATTAAATTGCCTCTCAGAGCGTTGACCCTAGCAAGCGGTCTGCTTCTGACGGTGAGTTCCTTTGCGCAGACAAATGCAGTTAAGGGACATGTGAAGGATGCTTCTGGTGAGCCTATCATGGGTGCTACCATTACAGTTAACGGTAAGGCAGTGGGCATTACCGACATGGATGGTAACTTCTCAGTTGATGCAGCGCCAGGTGCCAAGATTACATTCACCTATCTGGGTATGACACCGCAGACAGTGAAGGCATCTAGTAACATGAACATTACCTTGGAAGATGACTCAAAGGCTTTGAATGAAGTCGTTGTCATCGGTTATGGTGTAGCTAAGAAAAACGACTTGACAGGTTCCGTTACAGCTATCAAGCCAGACGAGAAGAACCATGGTATCATTACTTCTGCACAGGATATGATCCAGGGTAAGATTGCCGGTGTAAATGTCAACTCATCAACGGGTGCTCCTGGTGATGGTGCACAGATTCGTATCCGTGGTGGTGCTTCTCTTACTGCGAGCAACAACCCATTGATTGTTATCGATGGTATGCCTATGGATAACAATAATACAAAAGGTGTAAACAACCCTCTTTCTCTTGTCAATCCTAACGATATCGAGAGCTTCACCGTATTGAAGGATGCTTCAGCTACAGCCATCTATGGTTCCCGTGGTTCTAATGGTGTCATCATCATTACAACCAAGAAGGGTCGCAGCGGCCAGAAGCCACAGGTTTCTTACAATGGTACACTTTCGGTAAGTACTGTTGCCAAGAAGATGGATGTGATGAATGCTTCCGAATATACAGACTTCATCAAGAACTATTATGGTGAAGATTCTTCTGCCTACAAAGGTTTAGGCTGGAAGAAGTTCAATGAAGATGGAACTCCAGATTATTCTGCCGGCACATACGATACCGACTGGCAGGACGAGATTTACCGTGCAGCTGTCAGCCATGAGCATAATGTAAGTTTAACAGGTGGCATCAGCAAGAAATCATGGTCAATGCCTTATCGTGTCAGCGTTGGTTACACCGGTCAGGAAGGTATTCTGAAGGGTTCTGAGTATAAGCGAGTTACTGCCGGTTTCAACATCAATCCATCATTGTTCGACAAGCACCTTAACATTAATGTCAACGGTAAGTATTCTTACTCAAAAACAAATCCAGGTGGACAGGATGCAGTAGGCGCAGCTGTCTCTATGGATCCTACTCGTCCTGTTAAGAGTAGTGATGAGAAATTCAAGAACTGGGGTGGCTATTGGCAGTGGGCATTACCTACTACCTCATATGACCCTACATTCCCATATAACCGCAACGACGATGCTCCAACAAACCCTGTAGAAAAAGTTGAAAACTACGATTTCTACAAGAGTGCGCATATTCTCTTGGGTAATGTAGAGGCAGACTATAAGATACATGGTTTCGAAGACCTTCATCTTCACGCCAACATAGCTGGAGAATATAGCACTGGTGGAGAGTACAACACCAACAATCCACAATCTACATACGGATTCTACTATGGTGGCAACAGCGAAAATAAGGAGAAGAAGTATAACGTTGTAGCTACTGCCTATGCTCAGTACACCAAGGATTTCAACAAGGCTAACCACTTCGACATCATGGCTGGTTACGAATATAGCCACATGAAATATTGGGGAGACCAGTGGAGCAAGTCTATGTATCCATCTACCTACGAAGGTAAGAATGATGCAGGCGAAGCTCTTGCAGGAACCGTGAAGTCTTACGATACAAGCAACTGGAAGGGACAGACTTACCTCGTGAGCTGGTATGGACGTGCCAACTATTCTTTGCTTGACCGTTATCTCCTTACATTCACTGCCCGTTATGATGGCTCAAGCCGCTTTGCAGACGGACACCGTTGGGGTTTCTTCCCATCAGCAGCCTTCGCATGGCGCATCAAAGACGAAAAATTCCTGAAAGATATTGATGCTATCAGCGACTTGAAACTCCGACTTGGTTGGGGTAAGACCGGTCAGCAGGATACAGGTAAAGAGTACTACACCGCTACCTATAAGAAGAGTACAAGTAATCACCACCTCTATCCAATCGGTGGTATTGCCAACAACCCAGGAATACTCTACCGTCCATTGGCATACAATGACGAATTGACTTGGGAGACGACTACTACATGGAACGTAGGTCTCGACTATGGTATGTTCGACCAGAGACTCACCATCAACCTTGATGGTTATATCCGCAAGACAACCGACTTGCTCAGCACAACAACCATCGCTGCAGGTCAGAACTTTGACAATGCTCTCTTGATGAATGCAGGTACATTGAAAAACAAGGGTTTTGAGGTAGCTATCACAGGTCGTCCTATCCAAACCAAGGACTGGTTTGTAGAATTGAGCGTCAACGCTGCTTACAACAAGAACGAGATTACCGAACTTGCAGGCGGTCGTGATTTGATGGAGGCAGGCATGCAGGTAGGTCAGAATCAGGCGATTACCTATCATAAGGTAGGAAAGCCAGCCAACTCATTCTTGGTTTACCAGCAGGTTTACGATGAGAGCGGACGTCCAATCATGGGTTGCTACGTAGATCGTAATGGCGATGGTACAATAGACGAGAACGACAGATACTTCTATAAGAATATCGTGGCTCCTTGGACAGGCGGTTTCAGCTTCAAGGTTGCATACAAGAACTGGGATCTCGGCAGTAATTTCCGTGCAAGCTTCGGAAACTATCTCTATAATGGATACGCAGAAGGTGCGATAAATACAAAAGAGGTATGTAGTGCAAAGGGATATTATAAAAATACCACAAAGGAGTTAGTAGCTCTTGGCTGGACTTCGTACAACTATCCTCTTACCGACTACTTCGTACAGAATGGCAGCTTCTTGAAGTGCGACAACATCACACTGGGCTATAACTTCAACAATCTGCTGAAGGGTGGCAACTACAAGGGCATCTCTGGCCGTATCTACGCCTCATGCTCTAACGTGTTTACTATCACCAAGTATAAAGGTATTGATCCTGAAGTAACATCAGGTAAGGACGACAACATCTATCCTCGTTGCCGCACATTCCTGCTCGGTCTGAACCTTAACTTCTAACAATTTAAAATAGATTTCGATATGAAACTCAATAAATTCAACATAATTGCCCCAGCAGCAGCTCTTCTGCTTTCAGCAAGCTTGAGCTCTTGCATGGATGACTTGAACAAGGGAAACATTGACCCTACTGTTGATGCCAATCCTAATATTACGGGCTTATACAGCAAGTGCTATGCTGGTCTTATCATGGAGGGTAATGACGGTAATGCCGATTTCTCTATCGACGACGCAGGTAAGTCATGCTTGCTCCGCAACCTGTTCAACTTCAACGAGGTACCTACCGACGAAGCCGCCTGCTGGTGGTCAGATGGCGGTATTGAGGATGTAACAAAAAATAAGTTCGAATCTGGTAATGCCACTCTGAAGAACCTCTACTATCGTCTGATGTCGAACATCTCTTACGAGAATCATTTCTTGAGCCTCGACGCAGCCCAAGAGGATAAAACTAAGTATGCAGAGGTACGTGTACTTCGTGCCTATAGCTATTTCTTGATGCTCGACTTCTTTGGAGACCCGACATTCATTGACAAGATTTCGCCAGAAACACCACGTCAAGCACACTCTTACAATTCAAAGTTTGAGGAAGGCAAAACATATACTCGCGCAGAGCTTCTTCAGTTAGGTCGTGAGTTCTTGTTCAACTGGGTAGAAAGCGAATTGCTTGCTGCAGAGCCAGACCTGTTGGAGGCAAAGCCAGAGACTGATACAGATCCAAACTATGGCCGCGTAGACAAAGGCACATGCTGGTTGCTCTTGAGCCGTCTGTACCTCAATGCCGGTACATACCTCAACAACGATGGTCAGAACAATCAATATTGGGATAAGGCTCTCGAATATGCCGAGAGGGTTATCAATTCAGACTATAAGCTCTTCGATGACAGCAAGATGTCTAATGAGGCTAAGGCTAATGGCTACAAGCCATACGACCTGCTCTTCATGGGCGACAATGGTTCAAATGGTGCAAGCTGCGAGGCTCTTCTGCCTTTGATGCAAGATGGTGACAAGACTCAGGGATACGGTGGCTCGATGTTCTTTGTTGCAGCTCTTTGGGATGCTACAATGCAGACTGTTACAGATAAGGATGCTGCCACTACTGCCAACACATGGTCAGGTATGCGTGTTCGTCCACAATTCGTAGAGAAGTTCTTTACCGATCCAAAAGTTGTGGTAAACAAGTCAGCTTCCGAAATCCGTGCTATGAACGTTGATGACCGTGCTATCCTTTGGGGTAAAGGCAACAGTGACGGCGATCGTACTTTAGAGATTGGTGCTAACGATAAGTTCGTCAAGGGTATTGCAACACCAAAATGGAATAACAACTATTCTAATGGTGGTACTCCTCACGACAGCTATAACGTAGATATAGACTTCTTCCTCTTCCGTGTAGCTGAGGCTTACCTCAATGCAGCTGAGGCTGAGATGCACCTCAATGGTGAAAGCTCGGCTAAGGCAAAGAAGTATATCGATGCTCTTCGCAACCGTGCCCACGCAGGCGTACGTGCTTCTTATACTCTTAACGACGTGCTCGATGAGCGTGCCCGTGAGTTGTATTGCGAAGGTCTCCGCCGTACCGATTTGATCCGTTTCAATCAGTTTGGTGGCAGTCAGGCTACATACAATTGGGAACTTAAGGGTGGTAGTACTAATGGTACAACCTTCGCCAAGACCTATAATGTATATCCTCTCCCATCTTCAGAGGTTCTTTCTAACAAGAACTTGACACAGATTGATGGATACAACGAGGTTCAAAACTAAAGTATAAAAGAATTATTAAAGAAAACGCAATATGAAGAATAAATATATAATTGGTGCTCTGCTTGTCGGCATCATCAGCTTATTCGCATCATGTTCGGATGACAACGACTCTAATCCAACGCTGATTCAGCCTAAAGAGTTTGTGTTGAACACTCCTGCATATGCCAATGCGACTATTGATTTGGAAAAATCTACTGGTCTTGAGCTTACATGGTCACAGCCTAAGTACACAGCAGACAATGCCCCAATCAACGCAACATACGAGGTGCAAGTATCTCCAACCAACAGCTTCACAGTTTCTACTGATGAAGCTGCTGCAGATGAGAGTGGAGAAAAGGTGCCAGACTACGCTGTTCTTAGCAACACCACACAGAAATGTAATATTTCTGCCTCTGCAGAAGAAATGGACAAGGCATTGGTAAAGATACTTAAATGGACAGAAGAGAATGTTCCTGCCGAGCAGGAGATGTACGTTCGTGTTAACGCTTACATCCTTGAGGGCACAAGCCGTCTGAATCCTGTCGCTTCAAACTCAGTAAAGCTCAACGTAAAGCCTTACTATATTGAACTGAAGGATGCTGTTCCAACAATGTGGTATCTTGTAGGTAACATGTTCGGCGCTAAGTGGGCAAACGACAAGAACATTGGAGTAGACGCACTTCCTATGTTCCTTAAGCCAAACTTCTCTTACGATAAGAAGACTGGTGCTGGTGAGATTGAATACACCAACTACTTCCTTACCGGCGATTACAACGACAAGGCCGAGTGCGACGGAGCTGGTTTCAAGATTCTGCCAGCAGACTTCAACTGGGATTATAGTATGAACGCTGATGGCGCTACAAAGGGTACTATCATCTACCGTAACGGCGGTAGCGACGGTGGTCACATCGTAGCTCCGGAAGCCGGTTACTACACCATCACTCTCAACACAGCTGACAATACAGCCAAGATGGAGAAGTACGAGGGTAATGTAACCAACTATGGTACTATCCAGATTGCAACCTCATTAGACGATTTCGCGAGCGACACTCCAATGCTTCCTTACAACACAGAGGGCGTTAAAAACCACGCTTGGTACTATGTGATGGAAGTTCCTGCCGGACAGACAGTAAGCTTCAAGTTCAAGATTGCTGGTTCTTGGGATACCAACTGGGGATATGGTGCAGCAGATGGCGCTATCAACATGTATGGTAAGTGCGAGGCTAATGGTCATAACATCGGCTTGGCAGAAGGCAAGTATGTCATCTCATTCAACGACATCACAGGTTCGTTCAGCATCGTTAAATTGTAAATCACTTAAAGTATAGACAATTATGATTAAGAAAATATTATTGGGAATGACCCTGCTGATGTCTATGGTATCTTGTACCGAGGACTACACAGATTGGGGTAACCCACAGAGCAATCCTAAGGAGGAAGCCGTATCATTCGGAAATGGTAGCGTAACTCCAGTTGATGTCATCAACTTGGCTGATGTTAAGACAGAGAAGGTAAAAGTGGCGAGCATTGTTGCTCCCACTTCTTCCAACGCTGCTTATACACCTAATTATAAGATTAACTTCGACGGTCAGTCATTCGACATTGATGCTGATGGCAACATGGCAACAGCTGAATTGACAAGCTATATCGTAGATAAGTGGGGAAAGCGGCCTACAGAGCGCGACATCGATGCTACTCTTGATGCATGGGTAAGCAATGGCTCAACAGCCGTGAAGATGACTACATCTGCAACATTCCAGGTTAAGGCTATTCCTGAGGCTCCAGTTATTGAAGATGGCTATTACCTCGTAGGCGATATGTTTAATGTCGAAGCCGTTGGTGATGCCCCAGCCGTTGACGGTTGGAATACTGTAAGTGCTAAGCAGGCATTCAAGCACAGCGATAAGGATGTATATGATGATCCTGTTTTCACCATCACATTCGAGACAACCAAGGCTAATCAGTATTGGAAGATTATTCCTAAGAAGAACGTTGATGCCGGTAACTTCTGGGCTGCTGGCGTAGTAGGTCCTAAGGTTGACGGCGACGACAGCATGACAGGTTTGTTGACCAACGGTGACGCTAAGGCTGGTAAGATTGCCAAGGCTGGTAAGTATAAGCTCACCATCGACATGATGGACTACTCTTATACCTTAGAGGAGGTTAATTACGATCCATTCATCTACTTCATCGGTAGTACTGATGGTTGGAAATCCAATGATCAGAAGCTTGCTCTCGTAGACGATGCAAAGGGCGTATACACTGGTTATGTTTATTTGGCCGATCCTAACGCTGCTGGCTTTGAGTTCAAGTTCCAGCGCGCGCAAGGAAACTGGGACACCGCTATTGGTGCAGGTACATTTGTAAGCTTTGGTGGAGCTGCTATCGGTGTCGACAATGGCAACATCGGCGTAAATGCAGGCGAAGGTGTTTACTACATGGATGTTAATCTTTCAGAAGGCACTATCACAGCCACTAAGATTGAGACCATGGGTATGATTGGTGGCTTCAACAAATGGGCTGGCGACGCACCAATGACATGGAATGCTGAAGAGTATTGCTTCGAGGCAACAAATGTAGGTGTTACTGCCGATGGTTGGAAGTTCCGCGTAAATGGTGGTTGGGACATCAACCTCGGTGGAAGTCTCAATAACCTTACTGCTGGTGGCGGCAACATTACAGTAGCAGGCAACACAGTCAAGTTGTATCCAACAAGAAAGACAAATGACAATATCTACTGCACAG
>OKXB01002321.1_pt1 | contig 15614 bp, 14 predicted proteins | sample 1601731 | NCBI WGS metagenome assembly OKXB01 (sample SAMN04414077, study PRJEB24778) | human gut metagenome | material: faecal | host: Homo sapiens | reverse complement strand
CTGTACACCATCCGGTATTGAAATTTCCGTTTCATAATCTTCCCATACATTTGTATAAACAATGTGTAATTTCGCAAGCACTTCCCCATCAATTTCATTTCGCACCTCAATATCGCCATCTGCATATCCTCTTGTTGTAATGCGAATTCTCCTAACTCCTTGTATATCAAAATATTTAAATCCTGCCGTAAATCGGGTAATTCATTATACTATTCTGATATGGAAACTATACCTTTGTTTACACTTTTCTTTATTTTTTATACTTTATCAAGTTTTTCTTGCTTTTTGCTTTTTTGCAAAGTACAATTATCTCATCGAATAGTATCAAGGTACTTTTATCGTACTGTTTTCCAGTACTGCAGCTTCGAGAAGTCAAAGCTTTTAATTCGACTTTTTATCTCCAGTACAATACCTTGTTGTTCTTCGTAATTATTAATTTATTTATGAGGGGGATTTATCATGAAATTTACTAAGAAAAAACTGGCTCTGGCCATAGGCAGTGCCCTTATAACCATGTCAGTTTTAGTCAGCGGCTGCAGTACAGGCAGCGACAAGAAAGCAGACACTATTAAAATAGGCGTTGTTGCTGAGCTGACAGGTAATAACGCTACTTACGGAACATCCATTACAAATGGAATCAAACTTGCCGTACAGCAGCTAAATGATACCGGTGGTCTGCTTGGCAAAAAAATTGAACTGGTCGTTGCCGATAATAAATCTGAACCTGCAGAAGCTGCTAATGCAATGAGTAAACTGGTCAATCAGGATAAAGCTCCCGTTGTTATGGGATTATTTGCCAGTTCCAGTGCCATAGCTGCCTCTAACGTAAGTGAAGCCGCTAAGGTTCCTTTTCTTGCAGTTGGAGCCACTAATCCAAAAGTAACCTTAGATGAAAAAACAGGTAAGGTAAAACCAAATACCTTCAGAGTTTGCTTCATCGATCCGTTTCAGGGTACTGTCGGTGCTAATTTTATTTTAAATGAACTGAAGTTCCAAAAAGCTGCTGTTTACATTGATAACAGCAGCGACTATGCCAAAGGTCTGGCTGAATTTTTCAAAAAAGCTTATACAGAAAAAGGCGGTACAGTTGTCATTGAAGAATCATATCTGCAAAAAGATTCGGACTTTAAAGCTGTTTTGACAAAAATAGCTGCGGCAAAGCCTGAAGTAATTTATGTACCTGGTTATTATGAAGAAGTAGGTAAAATATGCAAGCAAGCCCGTGAACTAGGTATTACAGTTCCTATTATCGGCGGTGACGGTTGGGATAGTCCTAAATTAGTCGAAATAGCAGGTGCATCATCTCTTAACAATACCTATTTCACAAACCATTACAGCCCGGATTCTACCAATGAAGCTTCCAAAGCTTTCGTAGATACTTATGCTAAAACTTATAAGCAAAAACCTGACGCGCCCGCAGTGCTTGGCTATGATGGAGCCATGCTTTTAGCCGACAGCATCAAACGCGCAGGTGTCTATGAATCAGCAAAAGTAGCAGAAGCATTAGCTGCTACCAAAGATTTTCAGGCAGTAACAGGCAAAACCTCTTTAGACGCTTCCCACGATGCAGTAAAAAGTGCTGTTATAGTTGGATTTAAAGATGGCAAACAGGTTTACCGCGCAACAGTTAATCCTTAAACATTGTTTTATAACCTCCTAAAAACAGACTCTTACGAGTCTGTTTTTTTATTTGTTCATACTTTCCTTTGCCATCCCTGCAGGCTTAGAGTATAATATATAAATCAATAAATCTACTTTCAAAAGGAGTATCTTATGCCGGAACGCAATCAAATAATTGACGACCTGCGCGGTATCTGTATGCTTGGAGTCATCGGTATCCACGTTGGTTCTTTTGTCCTAGAAGCACCTTATCCCAATAGTTTTTTATATATGCTGCTGGAAATACTTTCACGCTATAGTGTTCCCGCGTTCTTTTTTATCTCCGGTTATGGTTTATTCTGCCAATACCGACCAGAAACTACTATAGCTTATCTGCCTTTTTTAAAAAAACGGCTGCAAAGTGTCGGACTTCCCTATGTTATCTGGTCACTGTTTTATCTGCTTTACTTTTCTGCTGTTATGCCAGGATGTATAAACTGGCAGCCAGCAAATATCCTTTTTCTTCTCTTTTATGGTTTATCCTGCTACCACTTATATTTTATGGTCATACTGCTATGGTTTTATTTTACTTTCCCATTATGGCATAAATTATTTTCTTTTTTACAAAACAGCAGTCTTAAACTTGGTTTTATACTGCTGTTCTTACTGCAGATCGTCTTCAACTACTGGACCTGTCATCCCAATCTTCAAAGTACTGACTTACCAGTATTTTTACAAAACCTTTTTAACTATCGTCTAAATTACCTGCCTCTGCATTATTTATTTATTTTTATGTCAGGCGGCCTGGCAGCAGTTTATTATAATACTTTTATAAAATTTATTATCAGACATTTCACAAAAGTAAGTGTCTTCTACATCTTTACGCTCTTGTTTATCGGGGGCAGTTATTACTATTATTATTTTTATCATAATTCCAGTCTGATCATTCTGGTAAACACTCTTCAGCAATTAAGTCTGCAGGGGTTCCTTTACACAATAGGTTCTCTGATTTTTTTCTGTGCAGTCTTTGCCAAAACAAGTCTTTCGAATCCTATCAGAAAGTTTATTCATCTCTTATCAGTAAACTCGCTTATTGTTTATCTCATCCATCCCTTTTGGATGGATATCATCAGCAGGCTTTGTCACGTTGGCGGAATTGTTATGACCAGTAAAAAAATTCTTTTGATCTACTGTCTTCTTGTCACTTTATCTGTACTCTCAAGTATTATCATAACTAAATTAGGAGGTAAACTTCCTTGGTTAGGTTTATTATTAACAGGAAAACGAACTATCTCTACAAAAAAAGCATCTTGAAAATTCAAGATGCTTTTTACTTTCATTTCATTCTAAGTTCACAAACAATTTACAAAAATCAGATTCTTTTGTATAATTGTTTTTACTATAATTATTATTTTATCATATACTGTGTATGCAGAGTGAAAGGACTTTTATTACTATGGAACGTGAAAATTTCTCATCCCGACTTGGCTTTATCCTTATTTCTGCAGGCTGTGCTATCGGCCTTGGTAACGTATGGCGTTTTCCATTTATTACAGGCATGTACGGAGGCGCCTCTTTCGTACTTATCTATCTATTTTTCCTGCTCATTCTAGGATTGCCTATCATGGTAGCAGAATTTTCAGTAGGCCGCGCCAGCTGCCGTAGCGCTGCACTTTCATTTGATGTTTTAGAACCCAAAGGAACTAAATGGCACCTTTATAAATACGGAGCTATTGCCGGCAACTATATCCTGATGATGTTCTACACAACAGTTGCTGGTTGGATGCTGTATTATTTTTATAAAATGGCTATTGGTGACTTCGCAGGGCTTGATGCTAAGGGTGTAGGCGCTCTTTTTGGTGGCCTGCTTGGTGATCCGCTGACTATGACTTTCAATATGGTCCTGACAGTCCTGGTTTGTTTTGGTGTTTGTCTTTTAGGTTTACAGGCCGGTGTAGAAAAAATCACAAAAACAATGATGTTATGCCTGCTCATCCTCATGCTAGCCTTAGCTGCAAACTCCATGTTCTTACCAGGAGCAGAAGCTGGTCTTAAATATTACCTCTATCCTGATTTCAATAAAGTCTTTGAAAAAGGTGTTTCCGAAGTTATTTTCGCCGCTATGGGGCAGGCTTTCTTTACACTCAGCCTTGGTATAGGTGCTCTGGCTATCTTCGGAAGCTATATTGCCAAAGAACGTTCTCTAACAGGCGAGGCAGTATTTATCACTATTTTGGATACAGCCGTAGCACTTATTTCAGGCTTGATCATTTTTCCAGCCTGCTTTAGTTTTGGCGTTAATCCGGACAGTGGCCCTAACCTCCTTTTTGTAACTTTACCTAACGTTTTTAACGCAATGCCATGGGGTCAATTTTGGGGAGCATTATTCTTCCTCTTCATGATATTTGCCTCTTATTCTACTGTTATTGCAGTCTTTGAAAATATAACTGCCTGCATCCGCGATCTTACTGGCTGGAGCCGCAGTAAAACTATTTATATCAATATAGTGCTGATAACAATGCTTTCTATGCCCTGTATACTTGGTTTCAATGTCTGGAGCCATATCCAGCCTTTAGGTCCTGGAAGCTGTATCCTTGATTTAGAAGATTTCTTTATCAGCAACAATCTACTGCCATTAGGCAGCCTCGTTTATCTGCTATTTTGCACACAGCGTTATGGCTGGGGCTGGAACAATTTTATCAAAGAAGCTGATACCGGCAACGGTCTTAAATTTCCTAAATGGATGCGGTTTTATGTCACTTATATTTTGCCTCTGATCGTTCTTGGAATTTTTATCAACGGTTATTTCGCTCTATTTAAATAGCCGCTTCAAAAAACGAAATCTATTTCTGAGTACTATCAAGCATTTTTATGAAAAAAGATCTCATTTTTGTATCAGAACAATACTATTCACAGATAAATGAAAAATCCCCTGTGCAAAGCACAGGGGATTTTATTTACTCATCAAATGCCAATTTTCTTATTTTTCAAGAACATCCACATCGGACCAGCCAGAAAAATCGAAGTATAGGCACCACTGGCAAAACCTACCAGCATAGCGAAAGAAAAATTATGTATAGTCTCTCCGCCAAAAAGGAAGATTGACACTATAGCAAACAATGATGTTGCCACAGTATAAATTGTCCTCGTCATACACTGCCAAATGCTGTTATCGACCATCTCGCCCAGGCTTTCACTGCGTCGATGTATTTTCAGATTTTCACGAATACGGTCAAAAATAACGATCGTACCGTTAACAGAATAACCGACTACCGTCAGCAGTGCTGCAACAAACGAAGAATCCATTTCCATTTGGAACAATGAGAAATAACTCAATACTACCAAAACATCAATAATAAGTGCTATAATTGCCGCTATTGCAAATTTAAACTCAAACCTAAAGGTAATATAAGCAATCATCAATACCCAGGAAAGAACTATTGCCATAGCCGCCTGCTGTACCAGTTCTGAACCGATTGTAGCGCCAACCTGCTCAACACGCTGTATCTGATAATTGCCAAGCTTGCTTTGCAGATCATTCATCGTAGCTCTTAATTCAGTATCCTCCACAACACCAGTACGAATCAATACACTGTTGGCTTCAGTTTTGCCATCACTGTTTTCCAGTTGGATGATACTATTGCCCATATCATGTTCTTTCAGGACATCCCGAACCTGTGCCACATTGACCGGATTTTCAAAAGTCAAATCAACAATACTGCCGCCTGTAAAATCAATTCCAAGATTGAAACCACGGGTAACAATAGAACCAAAGCCGATCAACAGAAAAATAATGGTGATGGAAAAGAAAATTTTATAATTCTTTACGATCGAAAACATTATTTATTCACCTCCTTCGGAGCAGAAACGCCAAAGAAAGCGGGATTTTTAGTGAAATTGCTTGAAATCAAAAAGCGCAGCAAAAATTTAGTCACAGTAATAGCCGAGAACATACTCAAAATAACACCAATAGCCAATGTTACTGCAAAGCCTTTAATCGGTCCAGTACCAAGATAGAAAAGAATAACGGCAGCCATTAAAGTCGTTACATTAGAGTCAAAAATAGTTACAAACGCACGATTAAATCCTGCATCCATTGCTGAACGTAAAGTTTTACCATTGCGAATTTCTTCTTTAAATCGTTCAAAAATCAAGACATTAGCATCTACTGCCATGCCAATAGACAGGATGATACCAGCTATACCAGGCAGAGTCAGCGTCGCATTCAGATACCGCATCACTAAAAGCAGCATCATTACATAAAGCAGTAATGCAATACAAGCTACAATACCTGACAAACGGTAAAACAGAATCATAAATACAAAAACACCGATAACACCGATTCCAAAAGCTTTAATACTTTTTTCTTTAGAATCCTGACCTAATGTAGGTCCAACAGTCCGATTTTCCATAACCTCAATTTTCACAGGCAAAGAACCGCTACGCAGTAAAATAGCCAAATGCTCAGCCTCTTCCATAGTACGTGATCCTGAGATTTGAGCTCTGCCGCCAGTTATAGCTTCCTGTACTACAGGATTTGTAAGCACTTCACCATCTAACACAATAGCGATCGGTTTACCTATGTTACGTGCGGTAAGATCAGCAAACTTTTTGCCGCCTTCATCACTGAACTCCAAACCGACAACAGACTGGTTGCCCTGAGAAATTTGCGCTTTAGCATCCTTTAAGTCTTTACCTGTCAGAACAGTTTTCCCGCTGACATCTTTAAATTCCAAAAGTGCGGTACGTCCGAGCATCGCAATCGCTTTATCAGGATCTTTAACTCCAGGAAGCTCAACAATAATACGATCCTTACCCTGACGCTGTATAACCGGTTCAGTCAATCCAAGTTCATTGACACGGCGTTCAATAATTTTCACTGAACGATTAACTGCATCATCATCAACCTTTAACTCAGGTGTATCAACAGCCTGAAGCACAACATGTGTACCACCCTGCAGATCAAGTCCCTGTTTAATGGAATTTGACAAAGGCGAAATATAAACACAGAAACCCCCGATTATCGCCAACGAGATAATCAAGAATTTGCCTAATTCATTCCATCTCAAAATTAGCTGCCCCCTTTAGTAAGTTCATCAAAACTTTTATAAACAAGCTACTCACAAAGAGTAACGTTTGTTTCAGTAACCAGATACTGCACCGGTTTATCATAATAATCTACTGGTATTTTACTGCATAACAGGGCATTATAAGTCACACCCATCAGCACAGCTTTATCAACCTGTGCCAAGAAGCGGTCATAATAACCTGCACCCATGCCTATTCGGTTCCCATTTTTAGCAAACCCAACTCCAGGCACCAATACCAAAGCTATTTCATGTGGATTTATCACAACATCTGTACCACTAACACTGCGGATTCCGTAACGGTCAAGTGATAACTGGCCAAAACCTTCAAACCGCACCGCACAAATCTCTGTTTCTGAAATTATCTGCGGAACACAAACCGTTTTACCAGCGAGTCTAGCCTGCTCTAAAACAATGTCTATATTCGGTTCGTTTCCGAATGCCAGATAACCAAAAATGACGTCAGCCTGACGATATTGTGGCGAAAGCATAATATTTGCACAGATTTCTTTGCTCCAGCGGTCAACCTGATCCCTAGAAAGCTGATTGCGCAAAGATTTTAACTCCTTGCGCAATTGTTGTTTCTTCATTATTTTTCTGCCATTTCCTGCTTAACGGGATCTTGAAAAGCACTGATAGCGGAACGTGCAAAATCAACTTCCACGTCTTCAGCCAGCTTCAAGGTAACCTTTTTTTCACTGATAGCGGTAATCACACCAAACATACCGCCAATAGTCACTACTTTATCGCCTTTTTTCAAAGAATCAAGCATTCTCTGACGTTTTTGTTGTTCTTGTTTCTGAGGACGATACAGCATAAAATAAAAGATACCGCCCATTAAGATAAACGGCCAGATCGCATTGATCATCGCCATAGTATCTCCACCTTGCATGGGAACACCTCCTTCATAATTCTCCCCTATCTGGGATTATATTCGCCATAAAAACGAAAAATCCTGTTTTAGCCTCGATAATTTTCTAAAAATCTTTCGCGCAGCTCAGGGAAAGTATCACTGGCAATAGCAGAACGAATCTGCTTTGTAAAATCAAGCAGAAAATGTAGATTGTGAATCGTAAGCAGCCTCAGAGCAAACAACTCTTCTGCCTTAAACAGATGCCTGATATAGGCCCGTGAAAAATTACGGCAAGTATAACAGCCGCAGCGTTCATCAATAGGACGAAAATCCTCAGCATATGCTGCATTCCGTACAACCAGCCGTCCTTCTGGGATCATTGCTGTACCGTTACGCGCTACCCTTGTTGGAAATACACAGTCAAACATATCGACACCCAGGTTTACTGCCTCTACTATACAGTCTGGGGTTCCAACTCCCATTAGATAACGGGCTTTATTCTTTGGCATATGCTCAGTTGTTTGGTTTAAAATGTCATACATCAGCGGCTTAGGTTCACCAACACTCAGTCCACCGATTCCATAACCAGCAAAATCCATTTCCGTCAGCTGATCAGCACTCATTTTTCGAAGTTCCGGATACATTCCACCCTGAACAATGCCAAACATAGATTGGTCTTCACGGGTATGTATATCTAAACAGCGTTTGGCCCAACGCGTAGTTCTCAGAGTTGATTCTTTTGCATAATCAAAATCAGCCGGATAAGGAATGCATTCATCAAAAGCCATTGCGATATCGGCGCCTAATGCTTCCTGTACTTCTGTGGCTATCTCTGGCGACAGAAATTTTTTTGAACCGTCAATATGCGACCTGAATGTCACACCTTCTTCTTTGATTTTTCTCATGGCTCCCAAACTGAAAACCTGAAATCCACCGCTGTCTGTCAGCATCCCCCGGTCATAACGCATAAAATTATGCAAACCTCCGGCTTTCTTGACCAATTCGTGGCCAGGCCGTAAAAACAAATGATAAGTGTTAGACAAAATAACCTGACTGCCCATAGCATATAATTCTTCTGGCGCTAATGTTTTTACGGTCGCCTGTGTTCCAACAGGCATAAACATCGGCGTATCAAAAGTTCCGTGCGGAGTATGTAATTTACCTAATCGCGCGCCGCTCCGACTGCACTCTTTTATTAATTCATATGTAACTGCGTGCATAAATTCTCCTAAAAATTATTTATTCAAATCAGTAATAAACATAGCGTCACCAAAAGAAAAGAAACGATAATGTTCGCGTACAGCTTCAGCATAAGTCGACAGCATAATCTCACGTGTTGACAGGGCTGATACCAACATCAAAAGCGTGCTCTGCGGCAAATGAAAATTAGTTATCAATGAATTTACCAGTCGAAAGCGATATCCAGGATAAATAAAGATATTTGTCCAGTTCCCGCCAGCTTTAATCACACCACTTTCACCCGCAGCTTCTAAAGTACGTACCGCAGTAGTTCCTACAGCAACGATACGCCGACCTTCAGCTTTAGCCTTATTAATAGCTTCAGCCGCTTCAGGTGAAACAGAGTAAAACTCTCTGTGCATCACATGATCTTTGATGTCATCAACACTGACAGGGCGAAAAGTGCCAAGACCAACATGCAGTGTTACAAAAACCTCTTCGCAGCCAATATCCCTAATCTTTTGCAAAAGTTCTTTGGTAAAATGCAATCCGGCAGTTGGTGCTGCAGCACTGCCATTCTCTCTTGAATAGACTGTTTGATAACGTTCCTTATCTTCCAGTGGTGCCGTAATATACGGAGGCAGCGGCGTTTCACCCAAACGATCCAAAATCTCTTCGAATGCGCCATTATAATAAAAACGCGCTATTCTTCCGCCAAAATCCGTATCAGCAATAATATCACAGGACAAATCATCACTAAATTTTATTTTTGCCCCAACGCGCAGTTTGCGACCAGGTTTAACCAAAACTTCCCAATCCGTACTGTTTAAACGAGTCAGCAAAAATACCTCAACTCTTGCACCAGTATCCTTCACGCCATGCAGACGTGCCGGAATAACACGTGTATCATTAAAAACCAGTAAATCATCATGCCGCAAATATTCACATAAATCATAAAAATATCTGTGTTCTATTGCTCCCGTATTTTTATCTACAACAAGCAATCTTGAGTGATCGCGCGGTTCCAACGGATACTGCGCAATCAATTCCTGCGGCAATTCATAAGTAAAATCTTTTACCTGCATCTTAATCTCCGGTTTCAGTAAATTTTTTCAACCCTGGTATCTGTATAATAATGAGTTAAAATTTCTTTATAATAGTCCCTGCTGCGTGGCGGCGCACTATTTGCCATCCCACGTGCTCCCCACTGGGAAAGCCCCAGTCCGGACCCCTGCCCACGGCCTTTAAAAGTTACCATCTCACCTTTTTCACCGCTGACAAAATGCAGATCCTTTAAAATATCTTTAAACCTAATACTACGTTCGCTGACTTTTATCGGGACTTCCTTCCTGCCGATTTCTATTCCATAAGGATTTTCAATAGGAATCTCAATAGAATTTGGTACAGGACGGTTGACTTCCACTTCAAAAAAAGTACTGTTGAGCCCTAATATTTCCTGCACCTGCTGTCCTGTAAAAAGAAATGTCCCGCCGCTGCCGCTGAATAGCATTTCCTGCACCCGTCCGCTGGCAGTGCGATCATTTCCAAACATTTTGCTACTGCCTTCCAGCGGTGATAAACGTATGCTTTCAAGTTTGCCGACAGCATATCCACGCGTCGATAAACGTCGTTCGATCTCACTTGCAGGCAAAGCTTTTTCCCAGTTATACATAGGTGCATCCCAGTCGTAATCCTTCACACTGCGCAGATAAGGTACATATCTGCCCCACACATCGCGGCTGTTTTCCGTCTGCCCGCCACCACTTTGGTGATAAACAGCTTCAATTGGCTGCCCGTTATAAGTGACTACCATTCCCGCTGTGACATCGACCAGTTTATTAATAGCCTGCTTTTCTGTTGTCAGTCCATAATAATCCTGCCCTTCTTCACTGGCTTTCAGATCATAACCTAAACGACTGCGGTTTCCAAGCCTGTTATAAGCCAGCGACCTTGCTGCTACAGCCTGGGCCTTAATTGCCTCATCAGGGAAAATCACAGGTATTTCTTCGCCCACAACACTATATAAATACTGCTCTAACGGCAGTACATTGACCACATCTAAAGTCTTTCCGTCAGCGGAAATACGTACCTCAAAGCTGCCACGGTAAGCTTTTTTATTTACTTCAATGGGCTTGCCATTTTCTTTTACCACAAAACGTAACGTTTTGGCGCCAAACTTCTGCGCACCCAAATTGACAGTACCACCCTCAGCATTTACAAAATACCTATCCGGTTTCAAAACCATTTCCTCTCCGGTATCCGGTACTCTTACCATCAGTTCATCCTCACAGCTAAGCTCAGCTGCAAACTGACCATGTACGACAGCAACAGCAATATCAGGCGATGAAGCCATTACTATGCCACAATTGATACAGAATACCCATGCGACAAGCAGCAGCAGTTTTTTCATGAGGACGCCCCCTTCTCTAAAACTAGTCTAACTTTACCTTAGGCTTCTTCTCATAACGGTCCCTTTCACTGAATACGCAGCCACAGTATGGCTGACGATATAACTCCAGCTCTAGGCTTATATCAACACCACGCTGATAACCTTTGCGAAAATCCTCATAGTAAAACGGGATATCAAATTCCTTCCCAGCTTCTTCAGCCATTTGTATGATCAGTTCATGCTTCTGATACGGACTGACTAATAAAGTCGTTGAGAAAGCATCATAACCATTTTCTTTGGCATACTGAGCTGCATAACGCATACGCACTCTGTAGCAGTAAGCGCAGCGTATTACAGGTTCATCCAGCATCCCTTGCACACAAGTTTCCAGAGGGTAGCTTTTATCTACAATCAGCTTATAACGTTTTTTCTCGCATAACTCTCGTAAAGCATTTAATCGCCGTTTAAATTCCTTATATGGATGGATATTTGGATTAAAATACAAAATATCAAAAGCCTTGCCGTCAACCAACAGCTTCTCTGCAGGATAGCATGCACAAGGTCCACAGCAGGCGTGCAATAGCAGTTTCATCACATCATCCCTTTTCCGGGAAAGGCACTCCCAAATAACGATACGTTTCACGTGTGGCAATCCGCCCCCGCGGGGTACGCTGAAGCAGCCCCAGTTGCATAAGATATGGCTCAATTACATCCTCAATAGTATCTGTTTCCTCACTTACTGCAGCCGCAATGGTTTCAATACCAACAGGTCCACCGCAAAATGTTTTAACAATCGTTTGAAGAATGCGTCGATCATTGCGGTCAAGACCATAACGATCAACCTCTAAGCGTGCTAAAGCTTCATCTGCCATTTGTCCAGTAATAACCGCAGCACCTGACACCTGTGCAAAATCGCGCACGCGCTTTAACAAACGATTCGCTACACGCGGAGTTCCGCGACTGCGGCGTGCAATTTCCTCTGCTCCGTCAGCAGCGATCTCAACACCTAAAATCTCAGCAGCACGTGTAATAATAAACTGTAATTCATCAGGCTTATAAAATTCCAACCGGCACTGTACACCAAACCGATCACGTAAAGGAGCCGCAATGGCTCCTAAACGTGTCGTAGCACCAATAAGCGTAAATTTTGGCAAATCTAACCGCACGCTGCGAGCACTCGGGCCTTTACCGATAATGATATCCAAAGCATAATCTTCCATTGCTGAGTACAAGATTTCTTCCACTGTTTTGGATAAGCGGTGAATCTCGTCAATAAAAAGCACGTCATTATCACCTAAATTAGTCAAAATCGCTGCCAGATCACCCTGTCGTTCAATAGCAGGGCCTGACGTAACACGAATATTAACATTCAATTCATTGGCAATAATATTTGCTAATGTGGTTTTCCCCAGACCAGGCGGCCCAAATAAAAGCACATGATCTAGCGCTTCTTTCCTGTCGGCAGCAGCCTTGATGAATACTTCCATATTCTGTTTTACCTGATTCTGCCCGATATATTCGGCCAGGCGGCGAGGACGCAGGCTGTATTGCCATACATCGGCGTCCTGCTCCTGTCCGGTAATAATTCTTTCTTCCGGCTGCATTATTTCCTCCCGGCAAACAATTTGAGAGCCTGCTTAATAATTACCTCACTGCTAAGTTCTGCATAATTCGGAATCTGTTTTAAAGCAGGCATGATTTCCGAATTAGAGTATCCTAAAGCACACAATGCTTCAATAGCTTCATCCACAGCAGCACTACCGCCGCCAAATGCAGTATCGGCAAAACCGCTGTCGCTGTCACCGCCTATACCGCCTACTTTATCTTTTAATTCTAAAAGTAACCGTTCAGCGGTCTTTTTACCAATCCCTGGCAACTTTGTTAAAACCTTAAGGTCACGGCTTTGCACTGCCAGATAAAAATCATCCGGCTTAACGGCAGACAAAATGCCTAATGCAACCTTAGGACCAACACCGCTGACCCCAAGAAGAAGTAAAAATAAATTATAGTATTCCTGATTCAGAAAGCCAAACAGTAAAATAGCATCCTCGCGCACAGCCATATAAGTGTGCACTCTAGCTTCAATTCCTACAGCAAGTTGTCCCAAATGAGCCGCAGGCATAAAGACCCTGTAGCCAACACCGCTGTTAGTTTCCAACAAACAATATTCATTTGCCAGATAGGCCACCTTTCCTTTAATTGATCCAATCATTTACTTCAACTCCTGCCATCGTCTTGTCGCTGCCGTATGCAATCCGCAAATCGCCACTGCCAAAGCATCAGCGACATCATCTGGTTTAGGTTTTGTACGAATATTCAAGAGCTTCTGCACCATAAAAGTCACCTGCTCTTTGTTAGCGCCGCCATAACCTACAACAGCCTGCTTGATCTGCATCGGTGTAAATTCCGTGATCTGGATACCGCGGTTAGCTGCTGTCAAAAGTGCCACACCGCGAGCCTGACCAACGCTTATTGCTGTCGTTACATTGCGGTTAAAAAACAATTGTTCCACACTCATCACATCCGGACGATATTCATCCAATAAGACGCTCAGTTCATCGTAGATTTTTTTCAATCTGAGTTCAGGCAGCATATCCTTATCCGTAAACACAGCTCCATAATGGATAGGAGTCAGTTTATTCCCTACCATTTTCACCAGGCCAAAGCCGCAGATAGCAGTACCAGGGTCAATTCCAATTGCCAGCATCTCTTCGTGCTCCCTCCTGATTATGATAGAAAGCAGGCAGGCCTTGGTGAGCCTGCCTGTCGCACAATTTATTCTTCGTCTTCTTCCGGCAGGTCTGCGTTTGTATAAACATCCTGCACATCGTCTAAGTCCTCCAATGCCTCAAGCATTTTCCTAACTTTAACAACGTCTTCGTCAGACAGTTCTGCCATTGTGTCAGGGAGCATTGCGATCTCAGACATCATGACTTCGATATTATTATCAGCAAGAGCTTTTTCAACAGCATCAAAATCCTCAGGCTCGGTAACTATCTCAAAACCTTCTTCCTCAGCTTTAACATCTTCAGCACCTGCCTCTAACGCTATCAACATCAAATCATCTTCCGTATAGCCGGCTTCACTGTCGATACTAAAAACGCCTTTGCGTTTGAACATCCAATTTACACAACCAGTCTCGCCCATGTTCCCACCGTATTTAGAAAATACGTGACGAACATCGGCAGCAGTACGGTTACGGTTATCAGTCAAAGTGCTTACCATTACAGCAACACCAGCAGGACCATAACCTTCGTAAGTAATTTCCTCATAATTAGAAGCATCTGCAGCACCCTGCCCTTTTTGGATAGCGCGCTGAATGTTATCTTTAGGAACATTATTGGCCTTAGCTTTTGATAAAGCCAATTTCAATTTCATATTGCCGGTAGGGTCAGGGCCACCCATTCTTACCGCAATCGTAATCTCGCGGCCGATTTTGGTAGTAATCTGACCGCGTGCTGCGTCAGCTTTACCCTTTTTGTGTTTGATGTTTGCCCATTTCGAATGTCCGGACATTGTCATATTCCCCCTAAATCTTTAAACCTTACAAATCGCAAGATATTTTTACCATAATATTATACTATAGAGCCATTATTTATTCAAACTATTTTCGATACCACTATTTAACATTAAGATATATAAAACGCAGCCGAAGTCATCCCCGGCTGCGTTTTCAATTGATCACTATGCTTACAGCACAATATTTTTCGCATTAGCTAAAGTATCTCTTGCTTCAGCTATCAATCTTTCCATCACTTCAGCACAAGGCAGAATGTCGTTTAAAACGTTCAGACTTTGCCCTACTAAAACAGCTCCGTGGACAATATCGCCTTCCACCGCACCTAAACGGTTAGTTCCCGTAGCAAAATCGTTTAATTCCTGCTGCGGCGCACCGCTGCATTCTTTTTCCAAATATTCTTTGGTAAACTCATTTTTCAGGCAACGAACAGCATTATTGCGCGAAAAACCAGTTACAGCAGAATCAGTATCAGTAGCCTTAATAATGGCTTCTTTAGCTTTAGGATGGGTAGGACATTCGTCCGTCAGAATAAAACGTGATCCCATCTGTACACCGTCAGCCCCCATCATAAGCGCTGCCGCAATTCCACGTCCATCTGAAATACCACCTGCTACCAAAACCGGTACTTTTTTGATTAGCGGCAATACGTTTGTCATTAAAGCCATAGTAGTTTGCTGACCTATATGCCCGCCACCCTCCATACCTTCGATGACCATGGCATCAACACCTGCTTCTTCAACACGCTTTGCCAATTTGACACTTGGAACTACAGGAATAACTTTAATTTCTGCAGCATGAAATTTTTCATTCTGAATTCATCAATCTTTCTCTTAAGATCTGGTATTCTGTCAATCTCATTCTGCAGTCTTCTATATTCCCTGTATTCTTCACTATTAAGAATCTCGTGAATGATTTCCTTCTTAAGTTCATCAATCCTACGCATAGATTAAACCTGAGCTTCCATAATGATTGGAAGTATCACTGGAT
>OKXB01002305.1_pt1 | contig 15679 bp, 10 predicted proteins | sample 1601731 | NCBI WGS metagenome assembly OKXB01 (sample SAMN04414077, study PRJEB24778) | human gut metagenome | material: faecal | host: Homo sapiens | reverse complement strand
ACTTCCTGATAAATATCTATTAATAAATTCATTAAACTTATCAAAAGAAATATCTAATCTTGAATATTTTGGTCTATTAGGTAGGGAAAGTTCAGCTTTGATACTCATCTCATTAGTCGTAATTACTTTTGGAAATCTATCCATAATAATTAATTACCTCGTATGTATATGAGTCTTAACAAGTGTTTTAACTTTTCTTTTACTAGCAATAGCATAAGAATAAGTATCACCTATAACAGCGCCGTCTCCTATATATGATCCGTTTAGTTTTTTTTCTAATTCTAATATCATTGGATAATCAACTTCAGGGTGTAATTGCATAAAACTTTTTCCAACTTTTCTATAAATAGCGCTTCCTTCTTTCATTCCTCTATAAGCTAATACCGCCATAACTTGTTTAGCTTCTTCGGCTTGCTTACTGCCTTTTTGAACTTGTTTTTGTTCTACTATATAATTGCCTTCACTAATGCCAACTAAAATATCAACCATTTCTGATTCATACATAAACGATACCTCCTATCATTTATTATTATACCATATTTTTGACTATATTTCTTTTTTAATTGATAAAATCAAGGAAGAACAGATTCCCGTCGTTTTCCACACCGAGCTGTCCAATGAACAAATGACGGACTCCATCTGTGAGGCGACCGGCGCGAAAAAGCTGCTGCTTCATTCCTGTCACAATGTATCCAAAGATGATTTCGAAAGCGGCGCTACGTATCTCTCCCTCATGGAACAGAACGTTTCCGCATTAAAGGAGGCTTTAAACTAAATGGCTCTACTTACCTGCAGTGATGTCACCTTCTCCTACGAGGGCATCCCGGTCCTGACCGATGTCAACTTTGCCCTGGAAGCCGGCTCCTACCTCTGTATTGTGGGCGAGAACGGTTCCGGAAAAAGTACCTTGAGCAGTGTGTTGGTCGGTAATCCGGCATTCGAAGTAACGGAAGGGGAGGTGATCTTCAACGGTAAGAACCTGCTGGATCTCGAACCGGAAGACCGTAGCCGTGAAGGTATTTTCCTGAGTTTCCAGTATCCGGTGGAGATTCCGGGGGTCAGCATGGTGAACTTCATGCGTGCCGCCTTGAACGAACATCGTAAATATAAAGGGCTGGAACCTGTTTCGGCTACCGACTTCCTGAAGCTGATGCGCGAGAAGCGTGCGATTGTCGAACTGGACAATAAGCTGGCGAGCCGCAGCGTGAACGAAGGATTTTCGGGTGGTGAGAAGAAGCGGAACGAAATCTTCCAGATGGCGATGCTCGAACCGAAGCTGGCGATTCTCGATGAGACGGATAGCGGTCTGGATATCGATGCCCTCCGCATCGTGGCAAATGGTGTCAATCAACTTCGTACGCCAGAGAATGCGGCTATCGTGATCACGCACTACCAACGTCTGCTGGATTATATCAAGCCCGACGTGGTCCATGTCCTCTACAAAGGACGTATTGTCAAAACCGCCGGTCCCGAATTGGCTCTCGAACTCGAAGAAAAAGGCTACGACTGGATCAAGAAAGAGATGGGAGAAGAATAAGAATAATTAGGCACGGATTACACGCGAAATCCGTGTAATCCATGCCAAAAAATTAGATAGTAATGAAAGCAGAACAACAATATATCGATCTTTTCACCCATTATGAGGATCTGATTTGCCGGCATGCGGCGGGGTTGATGAATTTACCGCGTGTAGAGGCTTTGGCTGATTTGGAACGGTTGGGGTTTCCGACGGTGAAGAGTGAAGATTATAAATATACAGATGTGGCGCAGGCTTTTGCTCCGGATTACGGGGTGAATATCAATCGTCTTGATATCCCGGTCAATCCGTACGACGTGTTCCGTTGTGATGTCCCCAACCTGAGTACCTCGCTTTATTTTGTGGTGAATGATACTTTCTATGACAAGATGTTACCGAAAGCCCATCTTCCCGAAGGTGTTTATGCCGGGGGAATGCGTACTTTCATGGAAAAGTATCCCGAAGTGGCATCCCGCTATTATGGCAAGGCGGCACCAACCGGTAAGGATGGTATTGTTGCCTTGAACACTATGCTGGCCCAGGATGGTTTTGTGGTCTATGTGCCGGAAGGTGTCGTAGTGGAGCGTCCGATCCAGTTGGTGAATATCTTCCGCAGCGATGTAGACACGATGGCGAACCGCCGTATCCTGGTGATTATGGAGCCTCGTTCGGAAGCCAAGCTGTTGGTGTGCGATCATAGCATTGACGATGTCAAGTTCTTAGCCACGCAGGTTGTCGAGATCTTTGCGGGTGAAGGTGCCTTCTTCGATTATTACGACCTCGAAGAGAGCAGCATGTCGACTACTCGTTTTGCCTCCGTGCATGTGAAGCAGGAAGCGGGAAGTAATGTTTTGGTGAATGGTATCACGCTGAATAACGGCCTTACCCGTAACAACTATTATATCGAACTGAACGGCGAACAGGCTGAAGCGACTTTGTGCGGTATGTCGATCCTGGACAAAGAACAGCAGCTTGATACCTACAGCCATATTACGCATGCCGTACCTCATTGTACTAGCAACGAACTGTTCAAGAATGTTTTGGACGATCATGCGGTCGGTGCGTTCAGCGGCCGTATATTAGTGAAGGAAGATGCACAGAAGACAGCGGCCTATCAGACGAATCGCAATCTTTGTGCGACCCGTGAAGCCCGTATGTACAGCAAGCCCCAGTTGGAAATCTATGCCGACGATGTGAAATGTTCGCATGGTATGACCACCGGACAGTTGGACGAAACTGCTTTGTTCTATATGCAGAGCCGCGGCATTCCTCGTGACGAGGCACGCATGTTGTTAAGCGTAGCTTTCACCGCGGACGTGATCGATTACGTACGTCTGGATGCCTTGAAAGACCGTTTGCACAAATTAGTAGAAAAACGTTTTCGTGGAGAACTGGCGAGATGCGCCGGTTGCCGGATTTGTAAATAAGAATAACATATGCAATTGACTCATATCGCTATCTGGACGAATGAACTGGAACGTTCGCGTGATTTTTATATCAAGTATTTCAACGGGAAAAGCAACGAGAAGTATGTGAATCCGAAGAAAGGCTTTGCCTCTTATTTCGTCACTTTCGAGGGAGGGGCTTCGCTTGAAATTATGCAGCGGACCGATATTACCAAAGAAACGGCAGATGTCTTCATCGGACTTGCCCATTTTGCCTTTTCTACCGGATCGAAAGAGAAGGTGGATGCCATGATCGAACAGTTCCGTTCGGACGGTTACAAGATCGTAGGCGAGCCGCGTATTACTGGTGACGGTTATTATGAAGGAGCTGTTTTGGATCCGGATGGTAACATTGTTGAGGTGATCGCTTGACGGAAACGTACCGGGATTGATATTACCAGACGCAGATAAATACGGAAGGGCGCTGAGTTATGCGGACATCATTGGTAAGATGAGTCCGCATGATTCTGCGCTCTTTTGTTTTCGGTACTCAGTAAAGCCAGACAGCCGTGTATGGGCGGAAAGGCCGGATCAGTTCATATAGGATAAGAATACCAATAGAGGTATGTAGTCTTTCAGATTGGCATGTAGCTTTTTCAGGGCCTGGGATATATGGTATTCCACGCCTTTGGTTGTCATGCCGAGCGTTTCTGCGATCTCTTTGTAAGGTTTGTTTTCGTAGCGACTCATGATGAAGATACGGCGGGTCTGTTCAGGGAGGGTGGCCAGTGTTTTGTTTACGATCTCCTGTGCCTCGGCTGTAAACAGTTCTTCCGGGTTGCAGGCTTCGAGGGTGGAGATGCGGGTGTTCAGTTCCCATTCGGCATGATTCTTCAGGTGTTCGCTGGCATCTTCCCTGACTTGTATATGTTGCAGGTAGTTGATACATTTGTTTTTGATGATCGTGAGTATATAGGCCGGAACATTGGAATCGGCCTTCAGTGTGTTCCGGTTTTCCCAGTATTGCATCAGCGCTTCTATAGTGAAATCTTCGGCAACAGCTATATCCCTCACATATATATTCGCAAAGCGGATGAACCGTCCTTGATAATCTGCGAATAATTGATTGAAGGCCTTTAAATCTGCTGAATATTCCATATACCCTATCGATTAGCGCGTAAATATAATAAAATTTAAAAGAAAAGCTATATTTATTCCACGTAGATTACCTTTCCGGTTTTTACCGCTTTCTTCTCTATATTGAAAATTCCTGCCCTGTGTCTGGTAGGACGGTGAGGCAGAGCAGGAATATGTAAATGATTTTTTTATGCGTCGTTCTTTATAACCCCATTGAAGGTGGAAGCGATCCGGCGGAAGAAGCCCATTCTTTATTGGGGCTATCTCCCATGACGAACGAGAGTTTGCCTCCGTTCATAATGTCTGTATGGAGGATATAGCTCTTGTCGTACGGCTGACCGTTAAGGGTAGCCGACTGGATGTAGATATTCTTGTCCGATGCTCCTGGGGCTTCGATCGTGAACTTCTTGCCGTTTTCAAGTGTGATAACGCTCTCTTCGAATGACGGGCTGCCGATCACGTAGTAGGGCATGCCCGGACAGACCGGATAGAAGCCGACCATGCTGAAGACCAGCCAGGATGACATCTGCCCGGCATCGTCGTTGCCGGATAGTCCGTCGGGAGTCGTGAAATACTCGCGGTTGATGATATCATGTACCCATTTTTGTGTTTTCCAAGGTTCACCGGCATAAGCGAAAAGATAGGCGATGTGGTGTCCCGGCTCGTTGCCATGCCAGTAATAGTTTCCTTCGAAGAAGTTGTCCAGACGGTTGATGAAACGTTCTTTTCCGCCCATGTGCCGGATCAGTCCGGCTATGTCCTGGGGAGCATACCAGGTGTAGTGGTAAGGAGTCCCTTCACAGATGAACGAAGTGGAGGCAAACGGATCGAACGGCTCGATCCAGGTTCCATCGGCATGGCGTCCACGGGCATAGCCTGTTTCGGGGTCGATTACGTTCCGGTAGTTTTCCGCCCGTTTGATGAGTGCTTTATAATCGTCTGTCTTGCCTAACTTCTTGGCAACCTGTGCAAGGACAAAATCATCATAGGCATATTCCAGTGTGCGGGAGACTTGTTCACGACGGTGGAATGCTTCCGTTACTTGATCCTCTAACGGCACGTAATTGTATTTCAGGTAAGACTCCATTGCCCGTCGGCCTTTCCCGTCGCGATAGCTGCCGGAGTCCGGATTGGCTTCGAAGGCGTTTTTGCGCATCAGCGTGTAAGCTTCTTCATAGTCAAAACCCGGAGTGTCTTTGACGATGGCGTCTCCGATCATGGCGATGCAGTGGTCACCGATCATGGCAGCCGTGTAGCTATTCCAGGACGGGAAGATGGGCAACCAACCGCCTTGCTGTCCTTTTAACACGAGCGAATGTGCCATATCCCCGTTGCGGGAAGGGGTGAGGATGGAGAATAGAGGGTGGACGGCACGGTAGGTATCCCATTGTGAGAAGTCGCAATAGTAGGTTCCGTGGTCCATCTTCATAATCTGTCCGTCACCGTCGAATCTCGGATAGGAGCCGTCCACGTCGCTGAATGTGCGGGGCAGGAAGTGTGCGTTGTAGAGAGCTGAATAGAATTTGACCATTTCTTTTTCGTTGTTTCCTTTTACTGCGATTTGCCCCAATGCCTGGTTCCAGATGTCGGAGGATGCCTGTCGCACTTCGTTGAAGTTCCATCCCGGAATTTCAGCAGCCAAGTTTTTGCGGGCATTGTCGATGCTCGTAAAGGAAGTGGCAACTTTGACCAGTATTTTCCCCGGCTTATCGGAAGTCAGCTTGATCCAAGCTCCGACAGCATGTTTTTGTCCTTTTGCCGATTTTCGTCCGGGGGTGATCGTGGTGCTGTCCCAAACGCCATAGTCGGCAATCTCTTCATTCAGCTGAATCACGAAATGTCCGTTGAATCCGGCTTCCTTACCGTATCCTTGGTAGATGCGGTGTACGGGGTTGTAACCGGTTATTTCTTTTTTCTCCGGATCGATTTCGACGAAGGCGACACCTTCATCACTATTGGGTTCGATCACGATGTAGTGGTCGCCATCCTGTTCGAAGCAGAATTGCATGATGCCTGCACGGGAGAGTCCGGTCAATTCGGCATGGATGTCATAGTCGTTCAAGTCGACCGAATAATAGGAGGGAGTTGCTGTTTCCTGAGTGTGATCGAAAGTGGAGGCGCGTTTGACCGGGTCTATTTCGAGCTTATTGCTGAGCGGCATAATTGTGACGCTGCCGTAGTCTTGTGTACAGGAGCCGTTCATCCAGTGGCTGGCCCGGAATCCCTGGATTGCATCCTGGAAATAATAGTAGGGAGGATGACATTTCTGTTCGGTCGCCTGTGTCTGTGCCACCCAGTTGGTCATACCGTGTGGAACCCCGACTGCCGGCATGATTTGTCCGCGTTCTTCCGTCGAGTTCTTGTCTTTTCCTTGTACGATGCGGATATCTGTACCGATCAGCGGGTCTACATATTTTTCAAATTTATTTTCCTGTTGGTTGCATGAGAATAAACACAACGTACTTAATAAAATTGTCCAGCTCTTCATGTTATATTATTTTAGGTATGCTGTAAAGATAGAAAAAAAGCAGGAAAGTGTATCAAAACTATCCTTTGTTCCCGCGCTTGACGCGGGATCGCATTATATCAAGCGCGGGGACAAGGGGATTTTGATACACTTTCTTTTCGATTAATTTCGGGATTCGATTCTATAGTCGTTCTGTGTCAGTTTCGGATTGACATCGATCTGCTTTTGCGGAATCGGGCAGATAAGGTTTGTTTCGTTTAGGGAGAATCCTTTACTTTTCATCACTTCAACAGCACGTCCGGTGCGGATTAAGTCGAACCAGCGATGATTTTCGAATGCCAGTTCCACGCGGCGTTCCTGTTCTACCATCAGGGCGAACTGGGCCTTGTCGGTTGTCTGCAGGTCGACCGGGCTGGTCTCTGTCGTCTGATAACCGAAACCACGCCGGCGTGTCATATTCAGATATTTGCAGGCTTCTGCCGTTTTTCCGTTCTGGTTCAATGCTTCGGCATACATCAGGATCACATCGGCATAGCGGATTACCGGATAGTTGTTGCTGGCATCATTGTTTTGATAAGGAACATCCATGAACTTGCAGACATAGCGGGATTCCACCCATTCGTTGTTTTTGCGGTTATCGTAATATCCGAGGGACATGGAGAAATCACGACGAAGGTCGCCTTCTTCATAAGCATTGTAGATGTCCATTTCCGGGATATTATTACCACCTGTACCACCAACTGCCACCACATTCGTTCCTGAGTTTTCAGGTGCGAAGTTATTGGCATAGTTGGAACCTTCTCCATAGCCGCCTTTCAGAAACTGGATTTCGAAAATGCCTTCCTTGCTGTTGTGGTTAACTGGGCTGAATACATTTTTGTAGCCGTCGATGTTCAGGCTGCCCGGTGTGTTTTCCAACAAACTGTACTGTCCGCTGTTGATGATTTCAGCCAAGATAGTTTCCGCTTCTGCATATTTGTGCAAAGTCATGTAGACGTTTGCCAATAATGCTTTGGCTGCTCCCTGGGTTGCACGCCCGTCTTCGGCTGTCGAATAGGAAACAGGGAGATCTTGTGCCTCTTTCAGGTCGGCGATGATTTGGTTGTAAACATTTTCTTTCGGTTCGCGCAGGATGTCGTAAGATTCCGAGATGCTGATCTCTTTCAGTACCAATGGTACATCACCGTAGACGCGTACTAGGTTAAAATACATCAAGGCACGGATAAACTTGCATTCCAGTTTATACCGGTTTGCCAATTCAGTATTGATTTCGATTCCGTCGATACGTCCTAAGACCGTATTGGTACGGTTGATAACTTTGTAGGCTGCTTTCCAGAAATTGGCGATCATACTGTTCTGCGTGTCGATGTAGAACTGGTCGAACTCATTCTGAGTGGTTACTGAACCGGAGAGTTGGTTGCGGGTATTGTCGGAGGGGATTTCTCCGAAAACATACCAGTTACCGTATATGTCACCTTCCTGTAGAGAAGAGTAGACTCCGTTTACTGCCGAGAGGATGTCGTCGGCCGTTTTGTAGAAATCGTTTTCACTTAAATCCGTTTGCGGATTCTGTTCCAGGAAGTCACTGCAGGATGAGAAGCTAAATCCCAGAAGGGCTATTGCGATCAGATTATATTTTAGTTTCATAATTTGTCTGCTATTTAAAAGGTTACGTTAATACCGAAAGTACAGGTGCGATACAGCGGGTACATACCGTAGTCGGTACCGGGAGCCGTCACGTTGTCTTCCTTGAAACTTGTTTCCGGGTTGTAGCCGCTATAACTTGTGATCGTCAGCAGATTTTGTGTGGAAACATATACGCGGGCACGTTGGATGCTGCATTTCTTGGTGAATGCTTCAGGCAGCGTATAACCGACAGTCAGGTTGTTTACACGGAGGAAAGAACCGTCCTCTACCCAGCGTGAGGAAATGGCATTGTTCTGCCCGGTCGGCTGTGAGTTGGCTCTCGGAATCCATCCGTTACCCGGGTTTGATTCTGATTGCCAGCGTCCCATCATCTCTTTCAGCTGATTCTGGTTTCCTTCGCCCTGTGTGTAGAAGCGTCTACCCAAGTGTAGTACTTCATTTCCGACAACCCCCTGTAGGGATATACTGGCATCGAAGTTCTTGAAGGTGAAGGAGTGTGTCATACCCCAGGTAAAGTCTGGCATATTGTTACCGATGATTGTGCGGTCGTCGGCATCGATTTTATGATCTCCGTTGACGTCTTCGAACATGACGTCACCCACTTGCGTGTCGGCCAGATGAGGATATGAATCCAGTTCTTCTTTCGTTTTGAAGATTCCCAGCATTTTATACCCGTAGAAAGCACCGATCGGTTGGCCTACCATTGTGACGTGGGTTGTTCCGGCACCGCCGTCGCTGAAGATCGGATCTCCTGTCGGTCCTAAAGCCAATACTTTGTTACGGTTGACAGAAATATTCCCGGTTGCATCCCAAGTAAAGTCTTTGCCTCTGAACGGAGTACCGCTAAGGGTGATTTCAAGACCTTTGTTACGCATTTTTCCGATATTCTGCATAGCCTTTTCGAATCCGGTGATTGTCGGAATATCTACATCCATCAACAGGTCGGTAGTCTTACGGTAGTATAGGTCCAGAGACAAAGACAGACGGCTGTCCAAAACGGAGATTTCGAAACCGAGATCAGTCTGGCGTGTCTTTTCCCAAGTCAGGTCAGCGTTGGAGAAGCTCTTTTGGGCTGCACCGTTTACGATATTACCCGTACCCGTTCCCAATACATAGTTAGCATTTTCCATGATACCGATCGACGCATAATCACCGATATTATTGTTACCAGTGATACCGTAGCTTGCGCGGATCTTCATGTCCGACAACCATTTTACATCTTTCAGAAAGTCTTCCTGAGACAGACGCCATGCTACTGATCCGGAAGGAAAATAACCGTAGCGGTTGTTTTTGCCGAAACGGGAAGAACCGTCCGCACGGATGGATGCGGTCAGGTAGTATTTGTTGTTATAACGATAGTTGACACGTGCCAGATAGGAGAGTAATGTCCAGGTCTTGCGTTCTGACTTGCTGCTTTTTACTGTTGCATTGTTGAGTGTCTGTATTTTATCATTCGGGAAATCGGAACCCGTAGCCTCTGTGTAGCGGTAGATGTTTTTCTGTGCAGTGACACCGGCAACAGCGTCGAGTTCGTGCTTACCCCACGATTCGAAATAAGTAATCGTATTTTCGTTCAGCCAGTTGATAACTTCGGTTGACTTCTCTGTCGCTTTTCTTTCCGTTGAAGGGAGAGGAGCCACGTTACCGTTATTAGGAATGGTTGCCGGACGGAAGTATTCGCCTCTGTATTCGCGGATATCGGCACCGATGGTAGATTTCAGTTTCAGGTTTTTCAACAAGGAAAGTTCGATATAACCGTTGCTGAACAGGCGGAGATCTGTGTCGTAGTTGTGGATATGTGTCAAGGCCACAGCATTCGGTACACCGGTCAATCCGTCGCTAGCGACGGCGTACATGGACTGTGAAGCCCATGTACCGTCTTCATTGTATACAGGTACTACGGGAGATGTCGCTAAAGCTGCATTGATGACACCGTCACTTGCCCAGTGGCCTTGGGTTGTCTTGTTCGCGTTCATGTAAGTCGGAGCCAGATTGACACCCAGCTTCAACCAACTGTTCAGTTCGCTGTCGATTTTGGCTCTTGCCGAGAATCGTTCATAATCACTGTTGATAACGACACCTTGCTGGTTGAAATAGCCGGCAGAGAACATATATTTAGTCTTTTCATCGCCACCAGTTACTGTCAACTGGTAGTTTTGTACGGGGGAAGTGCGGAAAATTTCGTCTTGCCAATCCGTACCGGCACCTAAAGAGGCAATATAGGCGGCATCGTCGTAGATAGCCGGGTAACGATAACGGTTTCCGGACGGACGCATACTCAGCGGATCGCTAGCGGATGCTCCAGGAACCTTGCTGATGTAGTTGTTATTGAAGGCTTCCCGGCTGAATTCGACAAATTCCTGCGCGTTCATCAGGTCCATCTTCTTTGTTACGTTCTGGAAACCTGCATAGATATCCAAGCTTACACTGACCTTGCCGGTCTTTCCCGACTTGGTTGTGACCAATACGACACCGTTGGCTGCACGCGAACCGTAGATAGCGGCTGCCGAAGCATCTTTCAATACTTCGATAGATTCGATATCATTCGGGTTGATCGCATTCAAGTTTTGTTCTCCCAGCGGATATCCGTCGACAACATACAACGGGGCGCTGGATGCCGTGATGGAGCCGGACCCGCGCACACGGATTGTGGCCGCTTGTCCCGGTTGCCCTCCGACTTGTTGTACCTGTACACCGGCCAGTTTTCCGGCCATAGCTTCTGTCGGATGCGACACTTTGAGGTCTTTCATCGAACTGCTGCTCAATTGTGAAACGGCTCCTGTCAAGTCTTTTTTCTTCATGACACCGTAGCCGACTACTACAACTTCGTCCAGTGCTTCGGAGTCTTCCTGGAGAGTAATATTAAAGGTGGTCTGATTCCCTACGCGTATTTCTTGTGGAGTAAATCCGATGTAGGAGATAACGAGAGTAGCGTTTGCGGGCACATTCTCAAGCGTGAATTTACCATCCATGTCCGTAATGTTCCCGTTTGTCGTTCCTTTTACGATAATGTTGGCACCGGCTATAGGGCCGAGTGCGTCTTGTACGATTCCTGTGATGGTCTTTCCGTTTTGTTGCAAACGTGTAGGAACTGCCGAGTCCGATTTTCCCCGCAGGCTCGTTGCAGGGTCCGTGATGTAATTCTCATTTGCCAGAACACTGATGCTGGGCAAAAGAGAAAGCAGGCAAATTATTGCCATTTTGTTATTTTTCATGTTTACATGGTGATTTAAGTTACTACTCAATAAGTTAACTGTATAAATATTAAGAATAGCCGTGGTTATTCTCTATATGCAAAGGTTCTTTGACTTCATGGTCCCATTGGATAACTGATTTAGGTTTATATTTATTAGATGCTGTTTATTCACGATCTCTGATTTCATTCAATATTCTGCAAATATAGATAAAGTTATTATTAAACAGAAAAAATTAACAGTTATTTCGGGGTGTTCCGAGTATAACTGTTAATTTATTTCAATTGTTTTTGCTTCTATCAGAAGCGGAAATACAATTTTCCACTGACATTATTTTCCGGTCCGTTTCCTCTGGCACGATGCGGTTGAGATTGAGGACCGAAATCTTCCGCTTTTCCGAATTTGGTTCCGACAGCCGGAATTGCATTCATGAAAGAGAGGTTTCCTTTTGGATAGTCGACAATCGTGTGGTTGCGTTTCGGATCGTATTGTTCTTGTACGGCTGGGGTAAAGAGATGCAAGGTGACATCTTCTTTTCCGCTGTAAACTTCGAATGGAGTGGGGCAATCGAGCTTCATCCCGTAGAATAAAGAATAGTATCCTTTGAACTCCGGATAGTCCCAACTTTCACCAGTGATAGTGTTGTTATACTTCTTTTCCCAGATATTCAGCGAACCGCCTTTCATCCGGTTGTTGTATACACGGTATGGTCCGTTGGCGAGCAAAGTGGCTCCGGCGATCTCTTTTTCTGGGAAATCGAACGTGATACCCGCCATCTTGACCATGTCCTGGGGGCGGTAATTGTAGTCCAGTTCTACGATGCCGGAAGGGAGCATGGTCCAAGTGAATGTGTAGACTGTATTTTTTCCGTTTCGGGACGTATAAGTGGCAATCAGTTGAGGATTTCCTTCCACTTGCTTATATTCTACTGATTTACAGATAATATCTTGATTGGATATCAGTACCGGCCCATTGTTCAACGGGATTGCTTTACCTCCGGAAGTGACTGACCGGAGCTGGCCGTTTTGTTTGTCGAACGTTACTTCCGTACCGGCAGCCGAAAAATACCAGTTATCGATGCTTTCTTTTACAGCCGGTGTGCTACCTTCCTGTGGCAGCAGACGGTTGGCAAGACGGTCGGGTGTGCCGATCTCGTAGCTCCAGGTAAATAACTCTTGGTTGTAACGGTCTTTTACCGTAACATATAGAAAGTCGTATTCCTGCCAGCCGGAGGGAAGTTCAAGTTGCAAATACCCTCTTTCTCCCGGACGGATATCAGGGGAAGCGATCTTGCCGGAAACCGATTGTATGGTCTTTTGCGCAAGCGAGTTGATTTTAGCCAGCCGGTATGTGTAGTTACAAGCGTTCGCATTTGTGAACGCATATCTGTTTTCTATTTCGAAACGACCATCCCATCCCGGTGTAAGATAGTGTTCCGGCAGATGGATAGGCGACCATATTTCTTTGATTGTAAAGAAGCTGCCTTCTTTTTCGCGATATGGTCCTACTATGCCATCGGCTCCGTGATCCTTGTCGGTATCGTAGAATCCGTTTTTATCTTCGCGAACAACTGCCTGGTCCGTAAAGTCCCAAAGGAACATTCCGGCTGAAAGCGGATTGGAAAGCATCAGGTTCCAGTAGTCGTCGAGTCCGGCTCCGTGTCCACCGTCGTATAATCCGTGCAGGATTTCTGTCGGCATGAAGATATCCCTTCCGTGGAACATATTGCCGATTCCAGAATTATATTTGATGTAATGTACCGTATTGATATTTCCCGATAACGCCCAGGGATGCAGGACAGCTCGTTTTTGCGGGTCATATTGTGGAAATAGCGGGTCGAGGTCAAAATTGAAGCCTCCCTCATTCCCGTTTGCCCAAAAAATGATAGACGGACGGTTGAGATCCCGTTTCAGCATTTCCCCAACTAGAATGGTCCCGACTTTCGTATCATAAGGAGGATATTGCCAGGCGCACAGTTCGTCGATCACATACATCCCCAGAGAGTCGCAAACTTCCAGGAAATGTTTGTCAGGTGGATAGTGTGACATGCGGACTGCATTCATGTTCATTTCTTTCATCAGCTTGACGTCGTTAATACTAAGCTGCTTGTTCGTCGTTCGTCCCGTAGTGGGCCAGTGAGAGTGGCGGTTCACCCCTTTAAAGCGCATTTTCACACCGTTGATATAGACACCGTCTTTCGGTTTCACTTCGACTGTGCGGAACCCGATCCGGTCGGTTACGGTATGCAGTACCTTGTCTTTCTGGCGAAGGGTGATTATGGCGGTGTACAGTTGTGGGTCTTCGGCTGACCAGGGTTTGATATTGTCGATCTTGCCAGAGAGGGATATTTTGCCTGTTTTTTCGTTTATGGGAGCAGATGTGATTTTCCCTATCGTCTGGTTCTGGACATCTTTGATCTCTATTTCTGCTTTTATGTCGGAAAGTTTCTTGTCTATAAATATATCTGCGTTCAGTTCGCCATGTTGCCGGGCATCGATCGCCGTATATTCGATGAAGTTGTTAGGAACAGCTTCGAGGTAAACCGGACGGAATATGCCTCCGAATACCCAAAAATCACATTGCCGTTCTGCTTCGTTGATACTGGTATTGGATGACATTTTGTTCACTTTGACTTCCAAAAGGTTTTCCTTGTTCATATGGACCAGTTTGGTTATCTCTCGCTTGAATCGGTAGAAAGCTCCCTGATGGGGAGTACCTGCCTGTTTTCCGTTTACCTTAATCTCCGTATCGGTCATGGAACCTTCGAAAACGATAAATATACGTTTGCCTTTCCATGTCGCCGGTACTTCGAATGTTGTTTTATACAATCCGGATTCGTCGGCTTTCGGCTTGTCATGTCCGTAATTGAAGGTTCCGTATCCTTCCATTTCCCAGCAGGAGGGAACTTTGATCTTATTCCATTCCCCGCTTTTCCTGCCACCGGTACAGAAGAAGTCCCATTCGACCGCATCGTCCGAGCCTTGTCCTGACAGGTATTTTACATCAGTGGTCTGCCCGCTTGCTAACAGGTTACCTAATAAAAATAAAAAAGAATAAAAACATTTCATTATATAGTAAGAATTAAAAGGTTATCTAAAAAATAGGGATGGTAATTGATGATTTACCCGTTACTTTTGGGTCAAGCCAAAAGTAACAGGTAAATCATCAATTATCGAATTACCACAGCGGATGCTGTTTCAGATTCGGATTTTTATCCGTTTCGTCCTGAGGCAAAGGTAATGAATAATATTTATCATCTACAGCTCTGCCCAAGCGCTCTGCCATGCAATGCTGCCGTTTCATGTCGAATAAGGAATGTCCTTCGGCTGCGAACTCCCAAGTACGTTCCTGTATGATTGCTTTCCGCAAATCTGTCTGTGAAATGGATGAAGGGATCGGATTGAGTCCGGCTCTTGCCCGTACCCGATTGATACCTGTCAGTGCATCTCCGATGCGATTCATTTCGCAATAGGCTTCGGACTGCATTAACAAAACATCTGCGTAGCGTATGATTTTTCTGTTGCAACTATAGTCTCCGGCCGAAGTTGATTGATTGTCGTTCGGATCAAGATATTTAGCAAAGTGGCAAAGAGGAAAAGAGGGTTCTGCTATATTATCCGGGTCATAAACATATTGTTTGCCATTATTTATATCGGTAAATTCTGTAACAAACGTAGTGGAGATTCGTTTGTCTTCCACTTCATATGATTTATAAAATTCCGGGGTAGAAATGAATGAAGACCATCCGTCCGTTTTTTTTATGTTATAACCACGCATTCCAGTTATGGCAGGTGAGTCGTTTCCATTGATGTTTGTTTGGAATTCGATATCAAAAATATACTCTTTTCCATGTTCGTTTGTCACGTCGAAAATTCGTCGGAAATTTTCTTCCAATCCATAACCAAAAGTCCCTTCATTATTAATAATATCAGTTGTTTGAGAAGCTGCCTTTTCCCAAAAACCGCTTTTGTTCCAAGGCCATCCGGCTTGTGTCAGGTAGACTTTTGCCAACATAGCCATTGCTGCACCTTTTGTTGCACGTCCGGCATTCGAATCTTCCCATTTTATCGGTAGAGCAGAACCTGCATACAATAAGTCTTCTTCAATTAAAGCCCAGGCTGCGTCATCTGTTCCTTGGTTGGAAGGAGCTTCATCATTTAAGTTGTCGGTTTCTCGGATGACAACAATATGGTCATAAAAGCGTATCAGATCAAAATAAGCTAAAGCGCGTAAGAATTTTGTTTGTCCGACAATCTGCTTTCTTACCTCTTCTGATTTCAATGTGGAATAATGGTAATGCCATATTCAAAATAATAAAAGAGTAACAAAAGAA
>OKXB01002303.1_pt1 | contig 15683 bp, 17 predicted proteins | sample 1601731 | NCBI WGS metagenome assembly OKXB01 (sample SAMN04414077, study PRJEB24778) | human gut metagenome | material: faecal | host: Homo sapiens | reverse complement strand
TTTTAAGGGGGCAGAATCGCCTGGTTTTAGGGGGCAGCTTACACTGGATTTTCCAACAAGATATGTCAAATTTGATATTAAGCACTGTTTTTACTTGCCTTAGACGGTGAAATTCTTCTATTTCATTCTTCAGTTCTTGATGTTCTTTGCAATACTCGTAGAGGCTTTCTATTTCTGTATCGGGGATAAATTCATAGTCACTAAATCCGTTATAATCCTCGTCAATATAAAAGATTTCAGCATCTTTAAGTCTGTAGAGTTTGCTTTGTAAACTATTGGTAAGCCCTCCACGATAATAACAATATACGAGTTGTTTCAGAGCGTTGTATTCGTCTATCTGCAAGGCTTGCGATACACGGTATATACCCACATCGAAAATGTCGCTAAATCCGTTCTTTGGCTTTTTAAATATTTCTTGGATTAATGGTAACGGGAATAGTATATATTTAAAATTATCCATATCTTTGTATGTCATATTTTTGTGTCTGCGCCCGGTTGTCCGTGATGGATGGTCGGGCGTTTTTGTTATACAATTTTGTTTGATTTTATACCGTTTCTCCAAGAATCGACAAATAACGCTGTAAAGACACCTTTTCCGCTTCCGCTACGAGCGTTTGAAAGCCTTCCGGGTGTTTCTCTGTGTGCGAGGCTTCCAAAGCCTTGTAATAGCCTAATTTTGCATCATCAGAGCCTTTGAGGTTTACTAATGTATAACCTTTGCGCAATAGATATAAATTCATAAGCAGCCGGGATGTACGCCCGTTTCCGTCTATGAACGGATGTATGCGTACTAACTCATCATGAAGGTAGGCGGCAATAAGAACCGGGTGTGTGCCCTTTGTTTCAAGTTCTCGGAACCTTAATATGAAATCCTCCATCAGCTTTTCAAGTAAATACGGTTGGGGTGGAACATGGGTACTACCGGAAATCATCACGGGAACGGTACGATACCGCCCGGCATTTTCCCGGTTGATGCCATGAAGTACAAGAGCGTGTATTTCTTTAATGGTACGTTCGCTTATCTCTATGTCGCTTTTGGCAAAATCACGGATATAGTCTATCGCTTCCGCATGGTTTATAGCTTCCAAGTGTTCACGCATTGATTTTCCGGCAATGGTGACACCTTCGTTCACTACAAGCTCCGTTTCTTGGAGTGTGAGCGTATTCCCCTCGATACGGTTGCTTTCGTAGGTATATTCAATATTGTAGGCTTCCTCAATCTTTTGTAAAGCGTCAGAAGGCAAGGGACGCAACCCAGATAACCTTTGCTTCAACGTGTCGCAATCGTGCAACAAACTTTGCAACTCATCGTTCATATTACTCTACTTTGATATTGATATTAAAACTCTTTTCGCAGTGAGGGCACTTGACGGAAACCCCATCTTTCTTTGGTTGCACTTCTTCCGGTGATGCAAAGAGTTGCCACATCGGAACATTCAAAGCAGTAGCAATCTTTTCGAGGGTAGAGGTAGTTACTGATGGTGCGTTAAGCGTTTGCTTCATAGATTGATAAGAAACGCCTACCATATCGGCTAATTCTTGTTGCGTACATCCTTTTTCTTTTAATAATTCTTTGATTCTCATAAGACTACGTTTTAAAGATATAGTACAAATATACTCAAATATTATTTACGTATAATATTTAATATACTAAATAGTGTTAATGGTATAATGTTTGTACTCCTTTTATTTGCAAGGGTATAATAAATAATATACCTTTGCAATACGATAATAAACCAATAACATTTAAGCCTTATGACAAAAGAAGTTTTAAACCAGATGTGCAGAGAATACCAACAGGTATTAACAATGAGTGAAGCAGAAGTATTTGCCATGTACGAAGAAAGCAAAGCTGAGTGTGTAGCTTCTTTTGAGGCTGAAATCGACTTTTGGGAAAACTATTTTGGATATAAATACTAATAAAATATAACGATTATGGCAACAGAATTTAAAAACAAGATGAGTGAGTTAATGAAGCAGGCTTGGATGCTTGTTAAAGTGTACGGTTTCTCAATGGCTGAGGCTATGAAACAAGCCTGGCAAGTTTTAAAATTGAAAGCGGCACTAAAGAAAGGTGTCGTAAAGTTCTACTATCAAAAGCTAAGCGGAGAAATCCGTACCGCATGGGGAACCTTGAAAGAGGGCTTGATACCCGAAACAAGAGGTACTGAACGAAAAAAGAACGATAGCCTTATAACTTACTACGATAACGAGAAACAAGCCTTTAGAAGTTGTAAGATAGCGAATTTGATAAAGATTGGATAGTTAACCCGGTGGGTATGTTTCAACCGTACCCACCATACAAGCAAATGACAATGGAAGAACTTCAAAAAAGACTTAGGGACGTTATCGCATCAATAGAACAAGAGAAACGGGAAATCATGGGATTACTTACCCCTATGGCTATAAGAAAGTGCAATTCAAACCCACCTAAATCTGAATTTAATCTTAAAAGTTTAAATAAAAATATTGTAGTTAATCATGATGGAAATAATCGTCGTATTGCTTTCGTTGGCACTCGGTAAAGTGTTGTACGGAAAGAGCAAAAGGTTCAGAGAATTTATAGACAAGGAGGATTATGATTATTAGTAGGGGTGCCGGAAATCCGGCCAACCGTAAAAATAAAGATTTGATTTCGATATTGCCACATGTTAGCATAGACGCACGTTGAGGTTTCGACCAACGCTCATGTTGTGATGATCCGGCAGCAATACGGCTGCCGGGAGTGAAAGATGAAAGCAACACCCGAAGCTGTAAGAGGGTATTTAAAAATATCAGTATGAACGAGGACAGAGTTTTAACAATGGCAAAAAATGCCCTAAAACTGGCAAATATTATCCCGTATGAAAACGGGCACGAAATATTAGATGTAAGCCTATTGCGCACCATCCCGGACGGTGAGATTATGAGGTATCGCAATGTAGGCAAATCAACGATAGAAAAGATACAAGAGATAAGGAAATCGCTTGAATGGGTGTAATCTATTTGCGTATTTTGATAACTCCTATAAGGTGTCTTATTTTACATCATGCTTTTGGAAGTTGTGCAAATGCATATAATCACTTCACCAAGGGAGGCCCTCCCCCCCCCTCCCTAAACATAGTGTATATACAAACGTAGTCACCTCTCCTAAATTTTTTTTCTTATTTTTAAGCATTGGGTGTTTTCTATAAAACGGTTATTCTTTAATAGAAAACGTCCAACCTGCATGGGCATGCAAGTTTGTGAAGAAAAGTATTCGTAATACTTAGTAATGACTATTTGTAAAAAAGGACATCCTAAAGAAGATGTCCTTGATTGGATTTAAAAGCTGTATCGGACACTTCCGAAAGCATTTGGTACAAAGATAATTCGAAAGAGGTAAATCCAGAAGAGAATGCTCCTTATTTTTATTTTGTTGCTGATTTAGCGGAACAAAAACGGAACAAAAAAGGCTTAACTTATTGAAAGTCAAGCCCTGTTTGTCGGAATGAGGCGACTCGAACGCCCGACCCCTACGTCCCGAACGTAGTGCGCTACCAACTGCGCTACATTCCGATTGCTTTTGAAAAGTGGTGCCACCAGGAATCGAACCGGGGACACAAGGATTTTCAGTCCTTTGCTCTACCAACTGAGCTATGGCACCTTTTTCGTTTGCGGGTGCAAAGATAAAGAGTTTTTTTTATACCGCAAGGCTTTTTGAGGAAAAATATCTAAAAAAGGTGCCTCTTGCTCTATGGAGCGAGGCACCTTACTTCTAAAAATCATTTGCTATCGAAGACATCAGTCGATATTCGGATTGATGCTGTGCCAGTCTTTGATGGCAGGCAGTACACCCATTTCTATCACCTCGTCACGAAGTGTGCAGAGATGGGCATAGCTTTCTTTCAGTTTGGCTTCTTCTTCGGGCGTGCCGTTCAGTTCCTTATAGTGTACACCGTCTTTGGTAATTTCAGTTTCCATTGCCATCATGATGTGGTCGAAGCCGTGGCTGTGTACATATGTACCGGCAGGCCAGCGGAACGGTTTGCCACCCATCGCTGCAGCTATCATTTCGATAGAGACGTATGCCGGACTCTGGAAGGAAGAACGTCCACGGAGGGCGATGATGTTGGCACCGCCTTTGGTTACCTTAGTCTGGATTTCGACCCACTGTTCTTTAGTTAGGGCAGGGGTACCGATGATATCAAGTAACGGTTTACCGTCCACCTTGGCGGTAGAGGCATATACAGCCATCTGTTCACCATGACCGCCGTAGGTACGGCAATTTTCGATTTTGTCGGGGGCGATGCCGAAGTGCTTGGAAAGTTCACTGCGCAGGCGGGTGCTGTCGAGGGCAGCCAGTGTGGTCACTTGTGAAGGTTTCAGGCCGGAATACAATAGGGTAATCAGACCGGTGATGTCGGCAGGGTTGAAAATGACAACCACGTGCTTCACATCCGGACAGTAGGCTTTTACATTCTTGCCGAATTCTTCGGCAATAGCGGCATTGCCTTTCAAAAGGTCTTCGCGGGTCATGCCGGCCTTGCGGGCGGCACCGCCTGATGATACCACATACTTGGCGCCGGTCAGCGCTTCTTTGATATCGGAGGTAAATGTGATGTTCATTCCTTCGAATCCGCAGTGGAACAGCTCTTCGGCCACACCTTCCAGTCCGGGAGCATAAGGGTCGTACAGACATAGGTTGGGAGTGAGATGCATCATGATTGCAGTCTGTGCCATGTTTGAACCGATCATGCCGGCTGCGCCGACGATTGTCAATTTGTCATTTGTCAGAAATTCCATAATCTTTTTTATTTAAAGGTGAGTAATATCTTTTCTTGCTGATTGTCACGATACAAAGATAACCCTTTTTGAAGAGAGTTGTTCATAGAAAAAAGTTATCTTTTAGAGCAAAAAGTTATTTCTTCTTTCCGAACTGCTGTATTGTACCTAAATTACTTATCTTTGTTGGGAAAATGAAGATAAGTAAGAAACTATGAGCATTGAGTTAGGAAAGTACAATACGCTGGAAGTGGTGAAGGAGGTAGCCTTCGGCATGTATCTGGACGGTGGCGAAGAAGGTGAAATTCTGCTTCCGTCGCGTTATGTCCCCCAAGACTGTAAGGTGGGAGACAAACTGAACGTTTTTATATATCTTGATAACGAAGAACGTCTGGTAGCCACTACTCTGACACCGTTAGTGCAGGTCGGGCAGTTTGCCTGCTTGGAGGTGGCGTGGATAAACCAGTATGGTGCTTTCCTTAACTGGGGATTGATGAAGGATCTTTTCGTCCCCTTCCGCGAACAGAAAATGAAGATGCAGGTGGGAAAGAAGTATGTGGTTCATGCCCATTTGGATGATGAAAGCTATCGTATCGTGGCATCGGCCAAGGTAGACCGTTATCTTTCCAAAGAGAAGGCCGCCTATGAGTCGGGGCAGGAGGTGGATATCCTGATTTGGCAGAAGACGGATTTGGGATTCAAGGCGATCATCAACGATGAATATAGCGGCTTGCTATATGAGAGCGAGATATTTCAGCCACTGCACACGGGCATGAGGATGAAAGCCTATGTGAAGCAGGTACGTGAAGACGGCAAGATAGACCTGCTGCTTCAAAAACCGGGGCAGGCTAAAGTAGAAGATTTCTCAGCTACGTTGCTGGACTATATCCGTGAACAGGGCGGACGGATAGCTTTGAATGACAAGAGTCCGGCAGAAGAAATCTATGCAACTTTCGGTGTCAGCAAGAAAACCTTCAAAAAGGCTGTGGGAGATTTGTACAAAAAACATCTGGTTGTATTGGAGGAAGATGGAATCAGGATTAGGAATTAGTCCCAGTCATTAGGAATTTCCCTACTTGTAAATAGAGACAATCATTAGGGAGGGGAATTTCCTCTCCCTATTTTTGTCGTACAATAAAAAAAGAAAAGTCATGATACGTCATTTGATATTAAGTGTTTGTCTAGTTCTGGTAGCGTTTCCCGCAATAAAAGCGGCGCCCATAGACGGAATCCGTATAGAAAGTCCATACCGTAGAGTGGTGGTACTGGTCGATGGACAGCAGGTTTGCCTGCCTACTTTCAGTTGTTTTGTAGCCAATCTGCGTGGTAGTTGTCGGGTAGAGGTTTATGAAGCGCCATCCCGTGGGGAGAATTCCCGAAGAGGAAAACTCCTATATGATGAACGTGTGCATTGCTCCATCAATGAAGTGGAAGATATTTTCATTCCAGAGGACAAAAGACCTGGTGGAAACTGGGGTACTTCTAATCATCACAAGCCTGGCAGACCCGGTGACAGACCGTTAGGAGGCGAGCAGCATGAACCGGTGATGTCACCATCTGCCTTCGAACAGTTTATGGGGCTGATGGAAAAACAGAGTTTCGATTCAGACCGTAAGGAAGTGCTCGACCATGCCTTGCTGACCTCTTGGTTCACTACTGACCAGTGTATCCGTCTGATGGATTTTTATCGTTTCGACAGTGAAAAGAAACAGTTGATGAAGAAGATTTATCCTAAAATAGCCGATAAACCGAATTTCTATTATGCGATAGACAAGCTGACCTTCTCGTCGGACAAGAACGAGATAAATGCCTTCATCAAACAATATCATGAGAAGAATAACTAAAAAAAGGAGGGATTATGAAACGGATTATATTTATATTTCTTGCCGCTATGATGAGTACAGCTGTTTGTAGTGCGGCAATGAGCAACAGCAAAGTGCGTAAAGAGACCCGTTTTCTTACGGACAAGATGGCCTATGAATTGAACCTGAGTACAGAACAGTATAATGACGTGTACGAAATAAACTATGATTTCATTTCCGGTATACGTTATCTGATGGATGACGTTCTTCGGGGGGAGGAATGGGCCTTGAATCGCTATTACGATTATCTGGATGTGCGCAATGACGACCTTCGATGGGTGCTGAATAACCGGCAGTACGGCCGTTTCATGCAGGCCGCCTATTTTTACCGTCCGGTTTATGTAAGTGGTGGTCGTTGGTCTTTTAGGGTTTACATCACTTACACCAACCATAATCATTTCTATTTCCCGCGGCCGTATCATTACCGTACATATTGCGGTGGGCATTATCGTACGCACTATCACAACAGCTATTATCGCGGTCGTTACCATCATCCGCACTATACCGGTTCGTGGAGTATTCGGAATGATAAGTCGTACCACACCAGCCGCCGTTCAGATTTCGGTTCGGTGAACATCCGCCCTAATTCGCATAAGCGTCCGGCAGGCAGGGATGATGTATATACCACGCGACGTAGTAACGGTAGTAATAATCGCATTAGCACAGGTACACGTAACAGCAGTACGCGACGTAGTAGTGTGGATAGTGGCAGAAAGTCGAGTAAAGAGAAAATAGAAACCACAAGAACTAAAAATAATGATAAGAGCCCCAGCCGTAGCAGGGTAAAGACGGCAAGCAAGGAAAGAAGAAATGCTTCCGGCGTACGGAGTTCCGAAAGCCGTCGCAGCAGCTCTTCAAGCACTACTCGCAGTTCTACCGGCAGTAGCTCTTCCCGCTCTTCGGAAAGGAGATAGAAGAACAAAAAACTCCCCTCTTGTCAGCCTGGAGGCAGGGAGAGGGGAGAATCAAACACAACAACTAAAATTATACTTCTTTTTTTATTCAATCGGTTCCCCCTTATAGAAATCCAGAATCTTGGTACGGAACAGATAGTCATACTTGGCTTGCAATTCGTCTGATTGGGATTTCATAAGGTTCTGTTTTGCTTCATTGTATTCTACGGCATTTGCTTTTCCGTTCTCATACTTTTCGCTCATCAGCTTGAAAGACTCTTCGCTGGCAACGGTGGCTGTATGGCTACTGGTATATTTGCTTTCGGCAGCAGCGGCGTTGTACCATGCTTGTTGGATTTCCTTATAAAGTGTCTTCTTGGCATTATCCAATTGCAAGGCATAGTTTTCACGTTGCAGGCGTGCCGTGCGTACCCGGTTACGGGTAGAGAGACGGTTGAAAATAGGTACGCTGAGGTTGAATCCTACATATTTGTTGAAGTTATCGTTCATCTGCTGGCTGAAAGTACGGTCGATGGTAGAATAGTAATTCGTACCGAGACTACCGTTCAGGCTCAGTTGCGGGTAGTAGTTGCTCTGGGCAATACGGATATTGTGTTTACTGCCTTCCAAGCGGAACTGTGCAGCTTGTATGGAAGCCTTACTCACCATGGCTGTTTGGAATATCTCATCCGGAGGAGTGAGAGGGACTAAATCCAGATTGACTGCCGGAGATTCCAGATTGAACCCTTCCGGTGTTTCCAGTTCGATAAGCTGGCTAAGGTCGAGCAGGGCCAACTTATAGTTGTTGTTTGTCTGCACTACATTCATCTCGTCTTGTGCCACACGTGCTTTGGCTTCTGCCAGTTCTGCCGGAGAGGCTTTTCCCAAGTCGGCAAGCCGGCTGATGCGGACATATTGCTCTTTGCTCAATTGCACTTGTCCCAACGCCACCTGGTGGAGCTCTTCATTGAACAGCACCTGAAGGTAGGCCGAAGCTATATTGATGGCAATGTCTTCCTTGGCTTTGTCTAGGTCGGCAATGGCAGCTTTGAGGTTTAGTTTGGCCAATGCATACTGGTGGGGAATTTCCAGACCGGTAAAGATAGGTATGCTGGTATTGACAGACATATTAGTGCCGTGGCTGCTGGTGTTGACGTATACAGTGGAATAGTCTCCCGTATCCTCATTTTTGATGGCTGTTTGCGTACGTCCCCAGTTCCAGCTCTGGCCGGCACTGGCATTCAGGTTCGGCAGTCGTGCCCATTTGGCTGTATTTACTTCGACAGCACTCTGTTCGGCAGCGTTGGCTGTCTGGCGGATACTGATGTTATGCTCGATGGCATAGTCTATGCATTGGCGTAAAGACCATCGTTCCTGCGCCTGCACTGAGATACTGCCGAATATTGCGAGGTATAAGAATATCTTTTTATTCATATCGTATATCTTTTTAAGCTATTCCGTTTGTTAATCCTTTTTCTCTGTACCGCGAATCTTATCCTGGGCACTGATACCGCTTTTGATGGCAATCTTTATGCCGTCACTCATGCCGACCTGGATGGGGCGGCGTTCGAACTTCTGTACCGGTACGCTGTCCGTCATTACGTATACAAAGGTGCTGTCACCATTGAATTCAACGGTACTTTCCGGTACGGCAAGCGTTTTCTGGGCACGGTCCAATACGATTTCTGCGTTGGCAGAATAGCCGGAACGTATCTGTACGCTGTCCGGTGCGGCAATGGCAGCTTTGATTTCAAACTGGTTGGCACCGTTTTCTTCCACACCCTTCGGAGATATGTATTCCAGTGTGGCATCGAACGAAAGATTCTGCAGGGCGCCGATTGTCAGTTTCACCGGCATGCCTTCGTGCACACGGCCCACTTCCGTTTCGTCAATGTTGCCGCGGAAAATCAAATCGTTCATGTTGGCAACGGTAGCGATGGTGGTTCCGTCATTGAAAGTGTTACTCATGATAACCGAGTTACCGACTTTGATGGGTACATCCAGAATCAGACCGGTAATGGTGGAACGGATCAGGGTACTACTGAAAGAGGCGCTGTTCTTGGTGATGCCTTCCTTTACAATTTCCAGGTTATCTTTTGCTGTCTGCAGTTCCTCGCGTGCCTGCTTCACGCTTACTTCCCCTTTTTCGTACTCTTCAGCGCTGATAAGCTTGTCGTTGTACAGTTTCTGGGTACGGGCGAAATCCGTTTCGGCTTGGGCAGCGTTGATTTCCGCCAATCGTACGCGGCTTTCGGCAGAGTTCAATTGTCCCAGTTCGGGTATCACCTTTACTTTGGCAAGCACTTCCCCTTGCTTCACACTTTGTCCTGCTTCCTTGTATACTTCGGCAATGATACCGGAAATCTGCGGCTTGATAAGGACTTCATCTCTCGGTTCCACTTTGCCGGTGGCTACGGTAGTCTTTTCAAGGTCTGTCACTTCCGGAACTATCGTTTCGTATACTGTTACTTTAGGTTGGGACTTCTGGTACAGAAAAACGAATGTCCAAATGAATAAGGCAGCAATTACTACCAATAATGCGATTTTCAGAAACTTCTTTGTTTTCATCTTATATTTACGATTTAATTATTTACGATTGATATAGCCATTATTTCATGGCTTACGGTTAGTGGTCTCTCTATAAGTTTATTCATCCCTGATGGCTTCAATTGGCTTGATTGCCATGGCGCGATAGGCAGGTGCCAGTCCGGCAAGCACTCCTAATGCGATGAGGAGGATGCAGGTTCCGATAGCCAGTCCGAATGAAACCTGGTAGTGGGTTTTGATAACTCCAGGGTCATTGGCGGCCTTTTCAAGTATTTGCAGTACAAATACGGCAAAAGAAATACCTGCCATACCCGCTATAGTGGTCAGCACCATGCTTTCCGAAAGAATTTGTTGCAGAATGTCTTTAGGACGGGCACCTATGGCACGGCGTATGCCTATTTCCGTTGTGCGCTCCTTGACGGTTACCATCATGATATTCGATACGCCGATAGCTCCGGCAAACAGCGTCCCCAAACCTACCATCCAGATTAGAAAGCGCACTCCAATCATCAGGTTGTCCATCATGGAGAACATAGCTTCCGCATTCAGAAGCATGACGGCTTGTTTGTCATCGGGAGCAATGTAGTGCGCCGCTTTTACAAGACGTTCCACTTCGGGCTGCACGTCTTTCACTTTTACTCCCGGTTTCATGATGAAACATACTACATGCAGTTTCTTTCCGAGGTTGTAGGTCTGTTGCATGGTGGAAAAAGGCAATGTAATGGCTTCAGAGGCCTGCCCTTGTATATTGACATTGCCTTCGGATGAACACATTCCGATAACCCGGTAATAGATACCATTTACCCGGACATATTTGCCGCAGGGGTCTTCACCGGGTTTGAAGAGGCTTTCATAAACACGTTTGCCGATTACACACACTTTACGCGACTCTTTAATGTCGACATCATTGATGAAACGTCCATAGGTCATCTCTTGATGTTCTATCTGTTCATATTCGGGATACAAGCCTTTCACACTACAGTCGTACTTGTTGTCTCCGTAGACAGCCACTTGTCCCCATAAGGCAATGGAAGGCGTGGCAAGCGCCACACCGTCCACATTGCGTACACGGTCTACATCTTCCATCTCCAAATCCCACCATCGTCCTTTGCGAAAACCTTTATAAGCCTCGCTTGTCTTTTGTGCAGCGATAAAGCCCGAGTTGGTTGCAAATCCTTCGAACTGGGATTTTAGTTCTTCCTGCATGCCCTGGCCGCCACCGATAAGCGCCACCAGCATAAAGATACCCCAGAATACGCCGAACGCCGTAAGCAGGCTTCTCGTTTTGTTCCTTGTTATTGTGATGAGGATTTCCTCACACGTATCTATGTCTATTCTCATAATCTTTAATCTGCTCTAAGTGCTTCAATAGGACTGATACTTACCGCTTTCTTAGCCGGGAAGAACCCAGCCAACGTACCCGCTATGATAAGGGTCAGGGTAGCTTGGATAGCAATACTGAGGTCTACGGTGGGATCGGAGAACATGGTCTGCTGGAACATGCCGGCATCCATCGTCTGGCTACCGAAAGCAGAGTTCATCCATTCCGTCACCCCGATGCCTGCCACCATACCGATATAACCGAATAGCGTAGTGATAGTCACGCTTTCCACAATAATCAGCCAAAGGATGGAGAAAGGTTTTGCTCCCAATGCCTTACGGATACCAAATTCCCGGGTACGTTCTTTCACGGTAATCAGCATTATGTTCGACACGCCGACAATCCCACTCAACAGTGTGAAGATACCGATAACCCAGATTGCAGTCCGGAGGATACCCATTGCATTCTGTGTCTGCAGATAGTTGGTGAAACGATTCCATATCCATATGGCGCTCTCATCTGTGGGGTCAAAGCGGTGATTGGTGGCAATAGCCTTGCGGTATTCTTTTTCAAAGGCTTCGTTACTTTCTATGCTGTGCAGGTTCTTGGTTGTAAAGATGATGTTATTCAGCTTGTCTCCTTTATTATAGATGGTCTGCAAGGTGGAGAAGGGGATATACGCTTCGTTTGCCTCGCGGTCTCCCTGGTCATTGTAGAGGCCTACTACTTGATAGGCCACTCCACTGGCATTGACAAATTGTCCGATGGGTTCAGTATGCGTTTTTCCGAAAAGGATATCTGCAGATTTCTTATGGAGGATGATGACTTTACGTCGGTCTTTCAGGTCGTTGTAGTTGATGAAACGTCCGTCCGCTGTTTTCACGGTTTCCACTTCGGTGTAGTTGGGATATACGCCCAGCAGAGAGATATTGATATATTCTTGTCCGAAGCTGACGTTTACATTACTTTGACGCACGGTGGCACCGGCACTGATGACATTTTCAGTGAATTGCTTCTCCGTGTCATCCATGTCCCGGTTGTCCAGTTGGACGCGGCGTCCTTCTTTCAGACCGTCGTATGACTTGGTGGTCCAGCCGGGGAAGATGCGGATAGAGTTCAAGGCACGCTCCGACGCATTTTGCTCGAAGGCATGTATGATACCGTTTCCGGCTCCGAGCAGCACGATGAGCATGAAGATTCCCCATGCCACGGCAAAGCCCGTCAGGAATGTACGCAGTTTGTTGCGTTTGATGGTTCCGTATATTTCTTGCCAAAGGTCTATCATTGATAATTAAAAATTAAGAATTAAAAATTAAAGGGGGAGGGGGCTCTTCCTTTATTATTTCATGAATCCGTCTTTTCCGAACGGGCTTGCATCGTGGTTCAGATTCGTCTCGATGCTACCTATGATACCGTCTTTGATATGGATAATCTTGTCCGTCTGGTTGGCAACACCGCTTTCGTGGGTCACGACTACGATGGTCATGCCCGTATCGTGCAGTTCCTTTAGAATCTGCATCACCTCTACGGAAGTCTTGCTGTCGAGCGCGCCGGTAGGTTCATCGGCAAGGATAATCTGCGGTTGGGTAATGAGGGCACGGGCGATGGCTACACGTTGTTTCTGTCCACCGGACATCTCATTTGGCATGTGGTGTGCCCACTCTTTCAGCCCCAGGCGGTCCAGATATTCCAGTGCCAGCGCATTACGTTTGCGGCGGCTCACTCCTTGATAAAAGAGAGGAAGCGCCACATTCTCCACTGCATTCTTGAAGGAAATGAGATTGAAGGACTGGAAGATGAAACCAATCATACGGTTGCGGTACTCGGCTGCCTTCGTTTCGCTGAGGTTCTTGATGAGGGTACCGTTCAGATAATATTCCCCCGTGTCGTAACTATCCAGAATACCCAGTATATTGAGTAAAGTGGACTTTCCCGAACCCGATGAGCCCATGATGGAAACAAATTCGCCTTTCTGAATGTCGAGGTTGATACCTTTGAGCACATGCAGCGGTGCTCCGTTGTTGTAGGTCTTGTTAATGTCTTTTAGTTGTATCACTGTTTTCCCTGTTTATTGCTTTACTCTTATTAATTTTCACTATTAGACGCAGCAATGCTACGAAAAGTTGCAAAAGTTGCAAACTTTTTTAAAAAAAGATTTTGCAGTGTCGTTTTTCTTTGTGATTTTTGTAACCATGAATGTGATTAACTAACCCTTTAAACAAAAGTAATATCATGAATTCAAACATGGAAAAGCCCTATGTAGTGGGCATTGACATAGGCGGAACAAACACCGTCTTTGGTATTGTAGACGCACGCGGAACTATTATTGCAAGCAGTTCCATCAAAACCGGAGCTTATGAGGACGTCAATGATTACGTAGACGAAGTTTGCAAGAATCTGTTGCCGCTCATTATTGCCAACGGTGGAGTAGACAAGATAAAAGGTATCGGTATCGGTGCTCCTAACGGAAACTATTACAGCGGTACTATTGAGTTTGCCCCGAACCTTCCCTGGAAGGGTGTAATTCCTTTGGCTGCCATGTTTGAAGAGCGCTTGGGTATCCCTACCGCTTTGACAAACGACGCCAATGCTGCCGGTATCGGTGAAATGACTTACGGTGCGGCTCGTGGTATGAAAGACTTTATCATGATAACTCTTGGCACCGGTGTAGGTAGCGGTATCGTTATTAACGGTCAGATGGTATATGGCCATGACGGTTTTGCCGGAGAGTTGGGACATACTATTATCCGTCGTGAAAACGGACGTCTCTGCGGATGCGGACGTCACGGCTGTCTGGAAACTTATTGTTCGGCTACGGGTGTGGCGCGTTCTGCACGTGAGTTCTTGACCAAGAGTACCGAACCGAGTTTGTTGCGCGACATTCCGGCAGAAAACATTACTTCCAAGGATGTGTATGATGCAGCGGTGAAGGGTGACAAGATTGCTCAAGACATCTTTGAGTTTACCGGAACCATCTTGGGTGAGGCTTTGGCTGACTTCATCGCTTTCTCCAGTCCGGAAGCTATCGTGTTGTTCGGTGGTCTGGCAAAAGCGGGAGACTATATCTTCAAGCCTATCCAGAAAGCTATTGACGACAATGTATTGAATATCTACAAAGGTAAGACCAAGTTGCTGGCTTCCGAGTTGAAGGACTCTGATGCTGCAGTGCTGGGTGCCAGTGCGTTGGGCTGGGAGCTGAGAGATATCAAGTAATCAATATTAGGGAAACTGATAAAGGAGGGGATATGTCAAAACTCCCCTTCTATCGAAGTCACCCTCGCTACACCTATCTGTGGCGAGGGTGATTTTTAGTTTATGAGAGTTTCGACACACCTTTTTTTCTTTGGTGGCACATATTCCTCAGCAATAAAGTTATGTCACAAGTTGCTTCCACACTTCCACCCATTCTCTGTATCCCTTTATTCATTGGGGTTGCGGATGCTGTGGAAGCAACTTGAAAAGGTGGAAGCAACTTTTGCTTCCACCTTAAATTTACGCCAAATAATCTATTAATGTCTTGTAGTACAATAAATTAATAGGATATGGGGCAATTTGCCAATATCGTGTAAACAAGCTATTGGTTTCCTGCAAACACGGTATTAACTTCGTAAAAGCCCGTGCGATAATAGGTGGAAGTCAGGTTTTTGGTATGGATAAGATAGGTATTCAGTATAGGCAAGCTATGCATATGAGAGCTGTTTAACGGCCGTGAGGCGTTCGCCTAACGGCCATAAAGCACCTTGTTGACGGTCGTTAGCAGAGCGTCTCACGGCCGTTGGGCGCTGATAAACTAACATATCAGCAAGAAGGAAGGCTTATGTGAAAGGAAAGGAGCGCAGGCTTACAATGTTTTGAATGAGGGAGTAGCAGTAGAGTATCGCATGGTGTGTATGCCTACTGTGTATATCACTAAAAAAGGGAAACCGACATTGTCAGTTTCCCTTTTTTATTTCGAAATAGGAGTCTGGAATTAACCGTTAACTCTTTTTTCTTTGATTCTTGCTTTCTTACCGGTAAGAGCGCGCAGGTAGTACAGTTTAGCGCGACGAACTTTACCCACCTTGTTCACTTCGATGCTGTCGATAGCCGGTGATTCAATCGGGAAAATACGTTCTACGCCTATGGTTCCTGACATCTTACGTACTGTAAAACGCTTCTTGTCTCCATGTCCGGCAATCTTGATAACAACACCACGGTACAGCTGTACACGTTCCTTGTTACCCTCGACAATACGATATGCTACTGTTACAGTGTCACCTGCCTTGAAGCTCGGGTGCTGTTTTCCGGTAGCAAATGCTTCTTCTGCAATTTTAATTA
>OKXB01002302.1_pt1 | contig 15684 bp, 9 predicted proteins | sample 1601731 | NCBI WGS metagenome assembly OKXB01 (sample SAMN04414077, study PRJEB24778) | human gut metagenome | material: faecal | host: Homo sapiens | reverse complement strand
CGGCGCGACGGCGGCACGGAGTTTTCGATATTTGCGCCGCGGGCAAAGGCCGCGTATGTAAGGCATTGGGCGAAGGGCAGCGAGAACAGCTTTCTGATAGAGGCCAAGTCTGACGACGGGGCGGTGTGGGTTGCACAGTCGGCAGTTGACCTCGAAGGCGACAGGTATGTTTGGCATATAGACGGCGACAACGGGCTTCCTACCGCGCATTTTGACGTGCGGGCAAATATTGTCGATCCATACGCAAACGCCTTTGAAACTTCGTCGGGCGCGGGAATCGTAAAATATTACGACTGCATTCCGGACGCTCCAAAGTATTTCAATCCGCCGAAATGGCACGATTTATCCATTATGGAAATACATTTGCGCGACGTTCTCGCAAAGGCGTCGGCGGACTTGTCTGATGATGAGCGTCTGACTTTTGCAGGGCTTGCAAAATGGCTGAAATCCCCCGGCTGCTATATTAGAAGGGCGGGTGTTAATTGCGTGGAGCTTCAGCCCGTGCAGGAGTTCACCGCGCAAAACAGGGCAGACTACGAATGGGGTTATATGCCTGTTGGGTGGTTCGCGCCGTCGAGCAGCTATGCGTCGGATCCACAGGGAGCCTCGCAGAACAGCGAGCTCGCTGAGGTTGTAAAGGCCTTCCACGATGCCGGAATCGCCGTGATTTTCGATGTTGTCTACAACCATTACGGGGAGCCGAATTATCTCTCGCTCATAGACGAGGGCTATTATTTTGAGACTTCTTCTGACGGAAACTTAATGAATTTTAGCGGCTGTGGCAACGACATTAGGGCAAAGTCCCCGATGGCGCTGAGGCTGATAACCGACAGCCTGAGAGCCCTGTTGGAGAAATACGGGGCGGACGGTTTCAGGTTTGACCTCGCCGAGCTTCTGGGCTTCGGAGTGCTGAAAGAGATTGAAACGTTTGTAAAAAAGATAAAGCCATCTGCCGTGTTGATAGCCGAACCTTGGAGCTTCCGCGGGCATATAGGCGGCGCGCTAAGCGCCACGGGATACGCCTCTTGGAATGACGGTTTCAGGGAGTTTATGCGTTCGTACGCGCTCGGGAGCGGAAATTTCGACGGATTTAAATATTTTATTTCAGGCTCGCGCGGAGGATATGCGAGCTTCCCGGCGCAGACGGTAAACTATCTCGAAAGCCACGACGATATGTGTTTGCTCGACAGGCTTTCGAGTTCCCCCGAGAATCCATCGCGCGAGGATTTGAGACGGTATAAGCTCGCGTATGCGCTCGTCTTTCTTTCGATTGGAATTCCGATGGCGGCGGAGGGGTTTGACCTTGTAAGAACAAAAGGCGGGCTCAACAACACATATAAAAACGGGGCGGCCAATATGCTCGACTACCGTCGGGGGCTGCGCTTCCCGGGGGAAGGAAGGTGGCTTAGGGCGCTCTCAAAGTTCCGCCTCTCGGACTGCGCGCGCGTCCTTAGGCTGTCGAAGGCACCGTGCGATTCGTTTTTTGAATTTTTCTCGGGCGGCGGAACAGAGGCCGGCGTTCTTTTTAACGCTGATTTCTCCATTGACGCTCCCCGCATATTTGCGGCATTCAACCCCGCTTCTTCCGAAGCCGAGCTGCCCGTCCCAAAATGCTTCTGCGGGTTTAGGCAGATAGCCGATATCGACACTTTTTGCGAGTGCGGAATCGACTCTTTCAAACTGGAATCCGGCAATGACGGAATTTTGAAAATGCCGCCGGTGTCGCTCGGCATTTGGATTGACCGATAATTTTTGGGCGCGGGCAGTATTCGGATTCCGCGCTGAAATGTGTCATTTTATTTCTGAAGAAATTGAGGAATTTTTGAGCTTTGCATTATTTGAGAAGCAAAATGCGTTTTCCCCCCAGCGATGGGCGGGTGTAAAAGGCTGCGTTTGCGCACTCAATAGCGCATTATAAAATTTTTAGTTTGTGGAGGTGTGGAAAAAACTTCCCGATATAAGCGCTTTTTTTATATAGATTATACGGCTAATTTTCTTTGTAAGTGTTGACTTGACAATATTTTTTTAGAAAAGTATATATTTAGATGATGAAGAGTCTTAATAAAAAAATAAATTGCCGATTGGCAAGTTTATGCATTCCAGCCTTATTTCTGGCTGCGACCGACGCCTTCCCAGAAACGGTAAATTTATATTGGAGCGGCGGGAACGCTTCTTCCGACTTGAATGTGACGCAAGCCAATAATTGGAGTGTCTCTCCCACAGAATGGACGCCCCCCGAGAAAATGGATTTGGCCAACAATATTCTCATATTCGATAAGGCGACTAAAAACCATTGGGAACCGAATATTGCGCGGGCTTCAATGAATACGAGCACTGTCATTGCAGGCATCGTAAATTCGTATCGGACGGAGTACCATGTCAATACGAACGAAGGCATAAAAGTTTCCGGAAACTACGATATAGACGTAACCCAGCAGCTTTCATCGGACGGCACGATTGCCAAAGGGGTTAGATTCGCTCTCGCCACGGGAAGCGGAAAGGATTTCCTCAACGTCGGAGGGGATATGAATATAAATACCGGAGGATATTTGCACACAATAGTAAGCAATGTAAGCTCCGAAAACAGAATCGCATATTCGCTCACTGTCGGTGGGGCCCTATCTTTCACCCATTCCGGAAATTCAGGCTACCACGTTTTCAACGTGCGCGAAAATTTTGATACAGACACTGCCCCATACTCAACCTTTACGGCAAACCTCGGAGGGCTCTCGTCCGACAAGGCCGTACTATTTACCGCCGGCATAAATGTCGCCGAGAGATTTGTATTCCAAAATGCCGCCGACGGAAGCTTTAAGGGTGGAGATTTCAAAGGAGTGTTTGCAAACGCCTCCGGAGTGTCGTCTGATTTGAGTTTTGAAATGAACGCCGACGGAAGGCAGTCAATTTCCATATACAAGGCTTCAAACACTGCGGCGCACGGCATAGAAAACTCGCCTTATGCAAAAGAAGACGCAACAATTTCGTCGATAAGTGTAATGAAGGGAGACTTCATTATAAATACAGAGCTCGCTGTCGGGAATATTTCAATGAGCGGCGGAAGGCTCGGCTTTTCATCTGACGAGAAAGTCGGGACTCTAACGATAGACGGTGGAGAATTGCTATTCGGCAAGACCATTGCGGTAGGGGATCTGATTTTAGGTGTGGAGAAACTAAATATCGTATTTAATACGGAGGATATCTCTGCAAACGGGCTTACAGTGCTGACGTACGACTATATAGATATTCCTGTTCCTGTCGAAGAAATGTTTGTTGCGTACGACATTAACGGCAACGCGCTCGGCGGAGAATTTTCTCTTGTAGGCGGGGCAGGCGGGCCGGGCAGCATAATGTACACAATTCCGGAGCCGGCGGAAGTAGCGGCATTTTTGGGGATTATGGCGTTGGCGGTTTCGGCGTTTTATAGGCGGCGCGCAAAATAGAAACATTTTTTGGGATTTATGGCGGCTCGTTGCGGGCCGCCTTTTTTTTGTTTGCAGTGGTTTTTTGTACGGAGCGCGCCTTGTATAGGCGTTTGGAGGGTGGGGTTATTATATCGGAAGTGGAGGGTAAAGTTTTTTTACGCGGGAAGGCACTGTATTGTAAGGATATGAAGGCTGTAGAAACCCTTATAAAAGGGATAAAAAGAGGATGGGGGCGGCGCAATATTTTAACTGTTCGATAAAAAAGTCCTATTTTTTCTTTGAAAAAATAATGGATAATTTTTATGAAAAAAAAACCTCTTACTTAAAAAGGAATGTACAATGAAAATAACGAAAAAAGATCTACTTAACCCAAAGTGCAATTTATATTTATCCCTTGCAAGGTGCGCTGCGGTATTTAGCGCAATAACTTTCGGCTGCGCTTCATACGCGCAGTCAGTCAGCCAAATATATTTTAAAACCCCGACCAGTACGGAAACATCGCATCTAAACAGGGTGACAAACTGGTGTACAGACGCCGATAAAACCATTCCTTTTGAAGGGTCGTTTACAGACACGAGCGTTCAGTACGATGCCAACGTGACAACTCATGGAACCGAAGAGACCATGGTGACGGGGACTCTCGAAAGCATATTAAATTGGCGCAATCTAAACCAGTCCGTCTTGGATTTTAATGCTTGGAAGGATGAAATACTAACTATAGGCGGATCTATGTCTTTAAATATAGCGGAGGATTGGAACTTAAATATAAAAGCGGCATCCAATGCGCCAAGAGAACTAAGAAGCGCACAAATATTTTTATGGGAAAATTCAAAAATTAATATAGGCGGAGATTGGAATATCACGACCGATAAAAACGGTACAGAGGCATGGTTTGGAGTGCGAATCAAGGACGGGTACGACAACAGATTCGGAGATTTCCATGTGAAAGGTAATATAGTAGTTACAAATTCCTCGAATGCCACGGCGCAACTTTCAAATGCGAATGTAAATTTTACAGTTGACGGCGTTATAGACCTAAACGGAACCGGCTCATGGGGCGTTTTTGATAGAGAGCATGATGCGACCCCAAGTGTAATGCGCACGATAGGTGGGCTGGGCGATGCCGACGGCAACGGCATAAGCAAGGGAAGTTTGTATATTACAAGCCGTACTGCTGCAGAAGCTACAATTTTATTTAAAAATTCAAAATCCTACGAATTTGAAGGCACTTACCGCAGTGACCCCAATTACGAGGCCAAGTTGAATCTCACAATGATGGCAAACGACGCCAAGAACGGAAGGCAAATATTGCGCTTCACCAAAGGCGGGACCGCTTGGCCAAACGGCTATACAGTTACCGACAACAATATAAACAATGTTGAAATAAGCAAAGGCAGAATGGATATAGGAATGTATGAAGGCATGAAGGGCAACGACCTATATTTAGCCTCCTATTCAGGCAATTCGGCGGACGCGGTTTTCAGCGCGACAGGCATAAGCCTTGGAAGCGAAGTTGGGAAGGTTGTGTTTGATACGATGTCGTTTTACAAAGGAACTATAGTTTTCGATATTCTCGAAGAGGAGTATGACTTTATAAAAATCAACAATGGAGTCACTTGCACGCCAGAATCTTCGGAATTGGTATTTGACATAAATATTACAAAGTCCGACTTGGAAATATATCTCGATTCCTTAGGAGTCGAAATCCTTGAGCGAGACTTGATGGAATTTAAAACTTCTGATTCCAATATAGTAGCCGACAATATAATTGTAAAGACGCAGGACGGAATCGACGGAAAAATCAGCTTCATAGAGAATCTGGAGTCCGGACTGACGACAATCCCCGGAAAAAGAAAAAAGCGATCCGGAAAATACGGAGATGATTTCCTATCCCCGACCCCGCCACTTGGGCGGCGATATTCGGCGCGGTTGCGCTTTTAGTTGCGGTTGCAAAAAGGCGCAGAAGGTAGAGCTTGCGCGCCTGGCGCGGCATGCGCTTGGGAAGCGAAAACCGCCTCAAATGCGGAAAAGAAATTTGTACATATCGGGGCGGCGTGCGCTAAAAAAAATCTTTTTAAGTTAGAGTTCAAAAGATTCGCCTTGTGCGAGTCTTTTTTTTTCTCCCGCATTATGAAAGTGTGGGCGATGCTGTTAGGTTATTTTTAAACTGTCTAACAAATAAAAATTCCAATATAGTTGACCAATGGGGTGTTAATCCCTAACCTTTAGAACGTATGAATATGCGCAATATACTTATGATAGGGGCGGCCGCGCTTGCAGCGTCGCCGTCGTTCGCCGGAGAGTTGGAGATAGCTGTCAATCCGCAGCAAAAATTCCAGACGATAGACCACTTTGCCGCAGCCGACGCTTGGAGCGGAAATTTTGTCGGAAAACATTTCCCGGAGGAGCAGAAAAACCAGATCGCAAAATGGCTGTTTTCCCAAAAGCTTGGGCCTGACGGAAATCCCGAAGGCATAGGGCTTTCGATGTGGAGATTTAATATCGGAGGTGGAAGCTTTGAGCAAGACGGGGCAGATATTGAGCCTTACCAGCGCAGGGCGGAATCCTTCCTTACAAAGGACGGCTCTGCGTATGATTGGACAAAATGCGCCGGACAAATGTACTTTATGAAGAAGGCTAAGGAATATGGCTGCGATAAATTCCTCATATTTTCCAACACTCCTCCCGTTCAGTGGACTAAGAACGGCAAGGGCTGGGGCGCCAAGGAAAATTACGGAGCCAACTTAAAGCCAGACTGCTACGGCAAATTTGCCGACTACATGGCGACAGTCGCCAAGCATTTTACGGAGCTCGGCTACAATGTGCAATATATAAGCCCCATAAACGAGCCGCAAGTCCCGTGGGATTCTCCCCGCCAGGAGGGCAGCAGATGGCGCAATTCCGAGATGGCAAAGCTCGCGCGCGAGCTCGACAGTTCAATCGAAAAGTCGGGGCTCAAAGGCACTAAGATTTTGCTTGGCGAGTCGGCGAGCCTCACGGCGCCTGTGGACGGGGCGACGAGCTGGTATTGGAAATTCGACAAGTGCCCAAAAGAAGAGCAGCCGTTTGGCCAGCTTAAACAATTTTTCGACAAGTCCTCGCCGAATTATATAGGCGACTTAAAACATCTCGAAAGATATTGGGCGGCGCATACATACCACTCCGGAAAAAAGATTGCCGACATGCCGAAAATCAGAAAGGCGCTCGCGGCGGAGGTCGGCAAATACGGTTTGGAATTTTTGCAGACCGAATGGTGCCTGCTGCCAAGCTACAACCAGAAGAATTGCGACGGATTTTCCGCCGACCGGTTTAGCGACAACAATGGAGACATTCAAGCCGCCTTGTGCATGGGGCGCCTGATAACGGCAGACCTTTCGATAGCGCAGTCGAGGGGCTGGGGATACTGGAAGGGAATGGAAGTAAAAGGCGACTTCGCCCTCACTGGCGTCTATCCCAAAGACGGAAAACTCGAAAGCGGCGGCGTCGTGCGCGACAACAAGATTCTGTGGGCGCTTGGAAATTGGAGCTTCTTTGTGCGCCCGGGCTTCAAGCGCGTTGAAATATCCGGAGCCGACGACCTCGCGAAAGTTTCTTCAAGCGCGTTTGTGTCGCCCGACGGCAAAAGGGTTGTGGCGGTGTTTGTAAACTCATCGTACGAGTCGTATCCGGCAAAATTTAAGGGAGAGCTTGCAGACAAAGAGTTTTCGGTTTACAAAACCGATTCGAATTCGAGCCTCGCAAAAATCGCGGAATCCCTCTCCGGCGGGTTTACGTTTACCCCGCGCTCAATAACGACTCTCGTCTGGGATCTAAAATAGATTTCCGAAAATCTACGCAAATTTTTCGGGTGGGGCGCGGTTTCGGGTTCCGCCCTTTTTAGTTGCTGATATGGCAAAGTATTTGCTTGCCGTGGATATTGCGATTGTCTATCTTCATCGGGATTTTTATATATAAATAAAGCCGGCGGACGGTGACGCCGTAAAAACAACTCCGCACTACCATGCCAAAACGCACAGATTTAAAGACGATTTTGATTATCGGTTCAGGCCCGATTGTAATAGGGCAGGCTTGCGAATTCGACTATTCGGGAACGCAGGCGTGCAAGGCTCTCAAAGAAGAGGGATATAAGGTCGTATTGGTAAACTCCAACCCGGCAACAATTATGACCGACCCCGATTCTGCTGACGTCACATACATCGAGCCGTTGACGCCAGAAGTCCTCGAAAAAATCATAGCGAGAGAGCGTCCCGACGCCTTGCTTCCGACACTCGGAGGCCAGACCGGGCTGAACCTGTCGTTGAAGCTTTCAAAGCTTGGCATTCTGAAAAAATACGGCGTGGAGTTAATCGGCGCCAAGGAGGAGGCTATTGAAAAGGGCGAGGACAGGGAAAAATTTAGGGAGGCAATGCTCAAAATAGGCCTCGATATCCCCCAAAGCGTAGTCGTCCACGATATAAAAGAGGCGACGGATTGGATCGAAAAATGGGGGAAATTCCCGGTTATTATACGCCCAAGCTACACGCTCGGCGGAACGGGCGGAGGCATAGCATACAACCGCGAGGAATACGAGAATATGATATCCTTCGGGTTAAACGCCTCTCCTGTGACGGAGGTGTTGGTGGAGGAGTGCCTACTTGGCTGGAAGGAATTTGAGATGGAGGTCATGCGCGACCACAAAGACCAGTGCGTCGTCATCTGCTCAATAGAAAATTTCGACCCGATGGGGGTCCATACGGGGGATTCGATAACAATCGCGCCTGCGCTGACGCTTACCGACAAAGAATACCAGTTAATGCGCGACGCAAGCTTCGCCGTCATAAGGGAAGTAGGCGTCGAGACAGGAGGGTCGAACATACAGTTTGCGGTGGATCCCAAGACGGGCAGAATGATTGTCATCGAGATGAATCCGCGCGTGTCGCGCAGTTCGGCGCTGGCGTCGAAGGCGACTGGGTTCCCGATAGCCAAAATTGCCGCAAAGCTCGCAGTCGGCTATTCTTTGGACGAATTGCGCAACGACATAACGCGCGAGACGCCAGCGAGTTTTGAGCCGACAATCGACTATATCGTGACAAAAGTCCCCCGCTTTACTTTTGAAAAATTTGCCGGAAGCGACAATACCCTGACTTCGTCAATGAAGAGCGTTGGGGAAGCCATGGCAATTGGCAGGACATTTAAGGAGTCCTTCCAAAAGGCTTTGAGGTCCCTTGAAATAGGCTGCCGCGGTTTCGGCGGTGGCGGAAAGTTCGGCGGAAGGGAGTGCCCAAGCATAGAGAAAATCCGCAAGGGGCTTATAAGGCCGACAGCGGAGCGCGTATTTTACATACGCTACGCGATGCTCGCGGGAATGTCCGACGATGAAATACACGAGGCCACAAGCATAGACATATGGTTCTTGCGGCAGCTTCGCGGAATAATAGAAATCGAAACGGAGCTGTCCCGCAAGGGGCTGCTGAACCTCGATGAAGACCTGTTGCGCCGCGCAAAAGAGGCCGGTTTTACCGATCTTCAAATATCGGAGATTTGCGGAACAAAGATACGCAATATAAAGCAGCTGCGCCGCGAATTTGGAATAAATACCGTTTACAGGCTCGTCGACACATGCGCCGCCGAATTTAAGGCGGTCACACCGTACTACTATTCCACGTACGGAGCCGAGTGCGAAATAATGCCCTCGGACAAGAAAAAAATAATGATAATAGGCGGCGGGCCGAACAGAATCGGGCAGGGCATAGAGTTCGACTACTGCTGCGTGCATGCGTCCTTTGCCCTGCGCGAGGCTGGGTACGAGACGCTCATGATAAATTCCAATCCCGAGACTGTTTCCACAGACTACGACACTTCCGACCGCCTGTATTTTGAGCCGCTTACGCTCGAGGACGTGCTTGAAGTTTACAACCAGGAAAAGTGCTGGGGGGCGATAGTTCAGTTCGGCGGGCAGACCCCGCTAAACTTGGCTTCCGAGTTGAAGGCAAACGGCGTAAACATAATCGGAACGTCTCCGGAGTCAATCGACGCCGCCGAAGACAGGCGCATATTTAAGAAAATCCTCGAAAAGCTGAATCTGAAACAGCCTGTAAACGCCACTGCGACGAATCCGGAAGAGGCATACGAGCTTGCCGGCCAGATAGGCTTCCCGATACTTCTGCGCCCGAGCTTCGTGCTTGGAGGCAGGGGAATGTTCATAGTTTACGAAATGGAGGAAATGAAGCGGGTTATAAGGGAAGCGTTCGACGCCGCGCCCGGCAAGCCCGTATTGCTGGACAAGTTCCTCGAGGACGCGATAGAGCTTGATGTCGACGCCATAAGCGACGGCGAAACGACAGTAATCGGCGGAATGCTCGAGCACATAGAGTACGCGGGCGTCCATTCGGGCGACGCGGCTATGGTAATTCCACCGCATACGCTGCAAAAAAATATTCTCGACGAAGTCCGCAGTGCGACTTATGCGCTTGCAAAGGAGCTGAAAGTCGTAGGGCTTATGAATGTCCAATACGCGATAAAGCGCGGAGAGCTATATCTAATAGAGGTCAATCCGCGCGCCTCGCGCACGATACCGTTTATATCGAAGGTCATAGGTGTTCCGCTCGCAAAGCTTGCCGCGCGCGTAATGGCGGGCGAAAAATTGAAAGATTTGGGCTTTACAAAAGAGGTGGCGCCGGACTATATCGCGGTGAAAGAAAGCGTATTCCCGTTTGTGCGTTTCTTGGGCTCGCAAATAATGCTCACTCCCGAGATGCGTTCGACCGGCGAGGTAATGGGGCTCGACACGTCTTTGGGAATGGCTTTCGCGAAGAGCCAGATGGCGGCGCAGCCGGGGCTGCCGACTTCCGGAAATGTCTTTATATCCGTAAAGGACCACGACAAGGAAGCGGGAGCGGCAATAGCGAAATCCTTCCACGAAATAGGCTTCAAAATATTCTCGACGGCGGGGACAGCGGCGTTTTTGGCGGCGCGCGGCATACCGGTCACAAAAACTTTTAAGCTCAGCGAAGGCGCGCGGCCAAATGTCGTCGATATGGTCAAGAACGGGCAAATGCAGATAATCATAAACACCCCTTCCGGAATGAATCCGCGCCTCGACGAAAATAAAATCCGCGAGGCTGCCCTGCTTGGCAGAGTATGCATGATTACAACAATCATGGGCGCTTATGCCGCCATACAGGGAATAAAGGCTCTTAAAGAACAGCCTCTAAAAGTTAAGAGCCTCCAAGAGTACGGCGAAATAATGCGTAAAAAACGCGAACTTTTGGGCGATATATAAATACTAAGCGTTGCAGCCGGTGAATGTGCGCATCGGCTGCCGGATAATTTATAGAAATGAACACGAGAAAATTTCAAAAGACCTTGGAGACGATATTGAGGGACGATTCGCGGTATGCGGCAGGTGCGTATATTTTTGTGCGTATGGCCCTCGATTTTACGGTTAAGCGGCTTTGTGCAATGAATCCCTCGCGCAAGGAGCGGCATGTGTCGTCTAAGGAGCTTTTGGAGGGGATAAGGCTGTTCGCGCTTGAAACGTTCGGCCCGATGGCGATGCCGCTGTTTGAGGAGTGGGGGGTGCGCTCGTGCCTTGACTTTGGCCAGATAGTTTTCAATCTCGTGGACGCAAAGGCATTGACAAAGACAGACGACGATAAATTGGAGGACTTTGCCGACGGATACGATTTCCGCGAGGCGTTTGTCCTTCCGTATTTGTCCAAGAAAGGAAAACTGTAAAATGCGCGGTTTGGAAATAAAAAATCTCACCGTGGAAGTGGCGGGGAAAAAGGTTGTTGACGGGCTGAGCCTGTCGGTGCCCGCTGGGCAGGTGCATGCGATAATGGGTCCGAACGGAACCGGCAAAAGCAGCCTCTCGAAGGCGATAGCGGGGCATCCGGAGTATCCGATAACCGGCGGCGAGGTTCTCCTTGACGGCGAAAATATCGTCGGGCTTCCGCCGGACGAGATAGCGCGCAAGGGCTTCTTTTTGTCGTTTCAATATCCTGTTGAGATACCGGGGGTGAGCATAGCGAACTTTATCCGCGCATGTCTTTCGGCGCGCCTGCCTGAGGGGCAAACTCTAAATCCTGTCGAGTACTACAAGAATCTGCACGCCAAGATGGACGAGCTGAAAATGGACAGGAGCTTTACGACAAGAAGCGTCAACGACGGTTTCAGCGGCGGCGAAAAAAAGCGCTGCGACATTCTCCAAATGCTGATGCTTAACCCAAAATTTGCGATACTCGACGAAACCGACAGCGGGCTTGATATAGACGCCTTGAAAATAGTATCCGAGGGCGTAAATTCTGCGCGTTCGCCCGACCGCGGCATGTTGCTAATCACCCACTACCACAGGCTTCTTGAATACATAAAGCCCGATGCCGTGCACGTCATGAGCGGCGGAAAAATAGTCCTAAGCGGCGGGCCGGAATTGGCCGTGGAATTGGAGCAAAAGGGATACGATTGGATTAAAGAAATTCAAAAATGAGCGACGAACGCACAGTCCGCGGAGAGCTCAATCTCGACAGGAGCTCCGGCGATTTCCACTATGCCGAGGATTACGCATACAATGCGGGGGTTGGGCTCAACGCAGATGTTGTAAGGTACATCTCAAAAGTTAAGGACGAAGATCCATGGCTTTTGGATTTCCGCCTAAATGCGCTCGCGCAATTTGAAAAGATGAAGAATCCGACGCACTGGGCGTCGAAAAAGTTGGACGAGCTCGACTTTTCCAAAATCCGCTATTATCTCGCAAAGGGCGAAAAGAAGCGCAAGTCGTGGGACGAAGTTCCGGAGGACGTAAAAAACACTTTTGAGAGACTCGGAGTCCCAGAACAGGAGCGCGCGTTCCTGGCGGGAGTGGAGGCGCAATTCGATTCGGAGTCGGCGTATTCAAACATGAAGGCGCACCTTGAAAAAGACGGCGTCATATTTGTCGATTCTACTGAGGGGCTTAAAAAATATCCTGAGATTTTTAGAAAGTATTTTGGGAAAATAATACCTACGACCGACAACAAGTACAGCGCCCTCAACAGCGCGGTATTTTCTGGCGGAAGTTTTATATATGTCCCCAAAGGGGTGAAGGTTAAGCAGCCCTTGCAAGCGTATTTCAGGATAAACGCGGAAAGCTTTGGACAGTTCGAGCGCACGCTGATAATCGCCGACGAAGGGGCTGAGCTAATGTACATGGAGGGCTGCACTGCGCCAAGATTTGAGACCGGAACGCTGCATTCGGCGGTAGTGGAGCTCGTGGCGCTCAAAGGCGCCAAGATACAGTATGTCACCGTTCAGAATTGGTCCGACAACGTATTCAACCTCGTCACGAAGCGCGGTGTCGCCGAGGAAGATGCCCAGATACGGTGGATTGACTGCAATATTGGAAGCGGAATAACGATGAAGTATCCGGCCGTTCTTTTAAAGGGCAGGCGCGCGCGGGGAGAGGTTATATCGATAGCTCTTGCAAACTCCGGGCAGCACCAGGATACAGGCGCGAAAATGATACACCTCGCCGACGACACCACTTCAAACATATTGTCAAAGTCGGTGAGCATTTCGGACGGGCGGGCCTCTTACAGGGGGCTTGTGCACGTGTCTGGCAAGGCAAAAAATTGCAGGAATAAGACTGAGTGCGACGCGCTTTTGATAAATTCAAACTCCCGCACGGACACTTACCCCGCAATAGTATGCTCCGGGGCGAGCAACAGCGTGCAGCACGAGGCGAGCGTCTCAAAGCTCGACGAAGAACAGATTTTCTATATGCGCCAGCGCGGACTTTCGGAGACCGAGGCGGTCAGCCTATCGGTCAACGGATTTGTCAACGACTTGGTCAAAGAATTCCCGTTGGAGTACTCCGTGGAACTCAGAAGGCTAATCGAGCTTGAAATGGAGGGATCGGTCGGATGAGCGAAACTTTGCTTGAAAAAATCTCAAACGCGGCGAAAGAGCGTTTTCAAAATATAGCCTTTCCGACGCGCAAAGACGAATATTGGCGGTTTGCCGATTTGGATACTTGGTCGGTCGACACACTTTTCCCGTACTTTACGGGAAGACCCCCGGAGGAAGGGTGCAATTCGGAGTTTGAAGATTTGGAGCATGAAGAGTCGCAAGGGGGTTGCGTGCTTCTTTTCGACGGCCAGCTGCTCGACGGCGAAGCCCCCAAAGGGGTGGAAATATATTCGAGCGGCGCGGCGGCGGACGAATTTCCGGACATTGTTGAAAAGTTCCACTCGAAAGCCTCGGGCAAGTTTGACACTCTCGTTTCTACCCGCCCGGATTTCGGGATTTTAATCCGCGTGCTCGACGGCGAGTCGGCAACTCTCGATTTGAAGATTATATCGAAACTGACAGTTTCGGCGGCAAACGTCATTGTATGGCTCGGCAAGGGTTCGAGCTTGCGTTTGCGCAAGACAAATCTCGCCTTCGGAGGGAGTTTTGCCGCGCTAAAATGCGGATATGTGCTTGAAGAAAATTCCAGCTTGGAATTGGCGTCTTTAAAATATTCGAGCAAGTATTCAATAGCGTACGAGCGCGAGGATTTTAGCCTGGCGGAAGGCGCGTCTGTGGTGGATGCCGTCGCGCTAAGCGCGAAGGGTCCAAGCAGGCAGGAGCGCAATTTTGAAATTTCTTCCAGCGGCTGCAACGCGGACTCCCGCATTTTTGTTTCGGCGGATTCAGACGCCACGCAAGACATACGCACGTCGCAAATACATTCGAAGCCGATGTCGGATAGCAATATGGAAATTAGGGCTGCGCTTGGCGGACTTGCGAAGCTCGCGTTTACGGGGCTGATAAGCGTCGATAAAAACGCGGTGAAAACGCGCTCTTACCAGTCTTGCAGGTCGCTGATGCTTTCCGATACGGCGAAATCACAGGCTTCCCCCGTGCTTGAAATATCTTGCAGCGATGTGGAGTGCTCGCATGGGTGTGCTGTCTCAAAACCGTCCGACGAGCAGATGTTTTACATGATGCAGCGCGGCATAGGGGAAGATGCGGCGAAGGGGCTGATTGTGCGCAGTTTCGCTGAGACGAGCTTTGAAAAAATATCCGATAGAGACCTTGTCGACAAGTGGCTTGGAAGGCTCTTTTAAGGGTTGTCTTTTACAAAACTATTTGGGAAATGCGCCGTTTATGCAGATGGCGGAGTAGTGAATCTCGGTTCCTTTGATGGAGCATGAGCTTCGGTAATGTGTGTAGCAAATAACTTTTTTGGGGGGGCGGAAATTTTGGGGTTGGGGCTCCCGTATTTTAGGTTGCAAGGTTTATTGCGGATCGCGGGACTTGCCGGAAATTTTATGTGGAAAATATAGAGCCCAGCTTGCAAATTGCGGCAGATATAGAGATTGTTTTCTCTTGTTTTCTCTTTAAAATAAACTAAAAATATTTTTATATAACGGCGCGAAACAATACAATATCCCGATGAAAAACTTCCGAATATTTATTACGTCAATTCTCGCGTATCTCGTCTTGTGCGGAGGTTTTAGTTTGTCCGCAGGGCCTTATAATTTTGCTTCCGAATCGGCATACAACGGTTTTTCAGGAATATTTGCGCTTGGTTTTGATCCGCCAAAATCGGGAGGCTCGCGCTGGCAAAAGGGCGGGGCTGAAAAAAGCGCGGCGCCCGAAGGTTCTGAAACGCGCAATAAAGCTGGGGAGCAGCCATCTCTTAAAGACGTTTTTAAAATGCCAAAATCGGGAGGTTCGCGTTGGCAGGCAGGGCAAAGTAGCGGCGTTCAAAAAATGCCGGCCGAAAAAATATCGCTATTTTCCCCTCCGAAATCAAGCGGCGGCTCGCGCTGGCAAAGGGGCGTCGAAACCGGAAGCGCGAAAGGCGGCGAAACAAAGAGTTCGGAACTCGGCAAAACAAAAAATGCAAAGAGCGGAGAATTTAAAATATGCGTATTCCCTTTGGAAGGCGCGATATCGTCGCCGCAGGTTAAGTTCGTAAAAAGGGCAGTAGAGGCAGCGGAATCGGCAAAGGCGGCCGCCTTGATTGTCGATATGAACACTCCCGGCGGCGATCTCGATTCGACCATAAAAATAATGGAAGAGCTTTCGGCGTTCGGCGGAATGACAGTATGCTATGTGAATCCCGACGCGATTAGCGCGGGGTCGTTTATAGCGGTCGCGTGCGACAAAATTTTCTTTTCTCCAAAAGGTGTAATGGGTGCGGCGGAGGCCGTAAATGCAGGCGGGGGCGACATAGAGGATTCTATGAAGCGCAAAGTGACATCGTTCATAGGCGCGAAAGTGCGCGCGATAGAGCCCTCCGGAAACCCGCGCCGCG
>OKXB01002300.1_pt1 | contig 15702 bp, 6 predicted proteins | sample 1601731 | NCBI WGS metagenome assembly OKXB01 (sample SAMN04414077, study PRJEB24778) | human gut metagenome | material: faecal | host: Homo sapiens | reverse complement strand
GGTCAGTTGCATCGTCGAAGACCCGCATACCGGCAATCTCTGGATAGGAACCAACGATGGCGGGCTGAACGAGTATGACCGTAAGAACAACCATTTCTCGGTTTACCGGGCCAATCATCACAACGCCCGCGCATTGCAATCGGACAATATCAAATGTGTATTGCCCGACGCGGACGGCATTTATATAGGAAGCCACGGCGGTGGATTGAGTTATTTATCCGCCCGCACCAAGCAAATTGAGAACTATACTTTCCCCGAAGCTGTCTCTTTCAGCAACAGTTGTTACTCTTTACTGGACGGACAGGACGGAACACTTTGGGTAGGTTCCATCATCGGATTGTACCGTTTCGATAAAAAGACCGGGCAGCTATCCCTGCATCCTCTGGCACAAGAATATCCCCGGCTGAACTCCATCCTCATATCCGTCCTATACCGCGATTCGGCAAACCGGATATGGATTGGAACGGAAGAAAGCTTGTTCGTATATGCCAACGGCAAACTGGAAGAATGGAAAGACGGCACATCCGGCGTTCCGGCTCTGATACAGGCTTTCTGCATACAGGAAGACAGCAATCATCGTATCTGGATAGGCTCCTCCGACGGCCTGTATAAGTCGGATGACGGAAGTGTCGGACAGCAAGTCCGCTATTCTACACAGAACGGATTGCCTAACAATTTCATCTATGGCATACTGGAAGACGGACGGGGACGGCTCTGGCTCACGACCAACCGAGGTTTATCCTGTTTTGACCCTGCCGAAGAGACGTTCCTCAATTATACCGTACAAGACGGATTGAGCCACGGGCAGTTTAACACTTACGGAGCGTGTAAGACCAAGGACGGCATCTTCTTTCTGGGAAGCCTGCAAGGAATTACCTATTTCAATCCGTATGAGTTTGTAGACAATCCGTATTCTCCGAATGCTGTCATTACGGGAGCCAGCATCCAGAACCAGCCTGTGGCAAAAATAAAAGATGGCGTTTCCAAGTTTTTCCAGGCAGATGACGGGAAACTATTAGGAATGTCCTTTCCTTCCAACCGCAAGTTATTCAGCGTCCATTTCTCCGTAATCAATTATCTTTCCGGCAGACGGAATCTGTTTGCCTACAAACTGGAAGGATTTGATGAGGACTGGATTTATTCGAGGCAGATTGTTCCGTCGAGAGGTGTCGCCTATTCCAATCTGCCGCCGGGGAAATATGTATTCAAGGTAAAAGCCTGCAACAACAATGGCCGCTGGAGTCTTACTCCGACCGAATTCTTTGTACATATCACTCCTATGTGGTATCAGACATGGTGGGCAAAGATGCTCTATGTCTTATTTACATTGGGCGGACTTACTTTCATCTTCTATTTCTTCATTGCCCGCGCGAAGATGAAAATGCAGATGCAGATTGAACATCTGGAACGCAATAAGATTGAAGAAATCAGCCAAGAGAAAGTACGCTTCTACATCAATATGTCCCACGAACTGCGTACTCCGTTGAGCTTAATATTGGCTCCTCTGGAAGAACTGGTAGAAGAGAAGAATAAGTTTGACGACCGGATTCAGCAGAAACTTTCGTATGTGTACAGAAACGGACGCAAATTACTTCACCTTGTCAACCAGTTACTGGATTTCAGAAGGGCAGAGTCGGGAGCGCTTCCCATTCATGTTGCCATGAATAACGTGGATGAACTGGCCGGAAATGTCTTTACGATGTTCAAGGAGAACGCGCAGAAAAGAAACATTGCCTATCAGTACCGGTCGGAACTGGATGCGAGCCTGCTCCCGATAGACAGAACATATGTGGAGATGATACTAACCAACCTGCTTTCCAATGCGTTCAAATTCACTCCGGACGGTGGAGAGATAACGCTCTCTGTCTGGAAGAAAGAGAATTGTTTCGGATTCACGGTCAAAGATACCGGCGTCGGAATCGCGCCGGAGAAATTAGCACGCATCTTCGAGCGTTTCTATCAGGCGAGCGAAGGCAGGAAGGGAAGCGGAATCGGACTTTCATTAGTCAAATGCCTGGTCGAAAAGCATCACGGAAGTATCAGTGTGGAGAGTAAGCCGAACCAAGGCAGTGAATTCCGTATCGAGTTGCCGTCCGATCTGTCAGTATATGCTCCGGAAGAAATAGAGAACCCGCATGAACAGCATATCCCCGAACTACAAACGGCTTCATTAGCCACTGAAACAATGGTGGAGGACGGAGAGTTCCGGGCAGTAGAGGAATCTGCCGCACCGACGGAAAATGAGTCATCGGATGAGATTACAGAAACAATCCTGCTGGTGGATGATAATAAAGAGATGGTGGACTATTTGAAGAATAACTTTAAATCCAAATACATCACATTGACCGCCGGAAACGGGGAAGAGGCACTGGCCATCCTGAAAGAACAGAAAGTGGACATTGTATTGTCCGATGTCATGATGCCGGGTATTGACGGGATAAAGTTGTGCGAACTGATAAAAAAGAATATGCAGACCTGCCATATTCCTGTCATTCTCTTATCGGCCAAAGGTAGTATCGAAGCCCAGACAACCGGTATCCAGACCGGTGCGGATGACTATATCCCCAAACCTTTCTCGATGAGTCTGCTAAAAGGTAAAATCAGTAATATACTGAAAGCAAAGCAGCGGTTGAGGCACTACTATTCCAACACGATTGACATTGATACGGCGAAAATAACGTCCAATGCGCTGGATGAAGAGTTTATGAGCAAAGCGATACAGATAGTCGAGGAAAATATTGACGATGAAAATTTCACGGCGGATGATTTGGCGGAGAAACTTTGCATGAGCCGTTCTTCCTTGTACCTCAAGATGAACTCGATATCAGGGGAACCGCCGGCTAACTTTATCCGTCGTATCCGTTTTAATAAAGCCTGCAAATTATTGCTGGAAGGAAGGTATTCGATTTCCGAAATCAGTAACAAGGTCGGCTTTAGCTCGCCCTCCTATTTCTCTACCAGCTTCAAGAAACACATGGGTTGTCTGCCTTCCGACTATGTGAAAAACCAAGGAAAGAGAGAGGCTGAATAATTTTCAGCCCTCTCTCCTGTTTCATTTTTAATATCCTTTCTGACAAGGTACCATCAAAGGGTAACGGTCGATTGTCTCCTGACAACCGGAAGTCTTATTAATCAATAAAGTGCTATGCGAGAACTTCCGTCCTTTCGCTTTTACTGCTCCGTTGGCAGGGCCATAAAGCAGGTATTCTCCCGTCGTCTTGTTTTCAATTTCCAGACGGGCTTCCTGACTGGTGTCCATCTGCGCTTTGATACGATAGTTGCCGATGACAATTGTGTTATCTGCATCCGGCTTCGCATCAGCAAATGACATGGAGTTGGATTCGTCTATCTGAATAACTGCCAGGAATCTCATATCCTTGCATTTACGGACGTTCTCGAATTTACCGTGATATTGATTTTTTTCAAACTCGATTGCTTTTCTTCCACGCTGCGGGTTCAGCCAGTCGAACGGTTTGACGTACGACGTATCAACCAGGGAAGTAGTCAATTCGGAACTTCCGAAAATCCGGGCAAGCACATCACAATTATCCGTATCGGCTATCAGTGAATTCCCGGCATCGCCAATCTTCATGCCTGCACGTTCAAGCCCATTAAGCTGAAAAGTCCAGGTTACTTCTTTTTCCGCTTCCAGTTCATCATATAGTACGATGATATTAGGACGCAACATCACCAAGTGACGACGGAATTTACGGACTTGCGGATTATCATTATCATCCAGTATAAAACCGTTTTCGGAGGTGTAAGCCTGTGCATTCTTCAACACAGTAGTCCAGTTGAGGGCACTTTGGTCAAAAGGTACATATGCGTTTGAAGCATCGCCCAAAGCATAGGTAATATCGTTGCCGTCCAGATAACGGGCAATCCATCCGTAACCGCTATGCGAATAGGCCTGCGTCTTTCCGTCTACGGTAATGGTATTACGCGCCCGGCTATGCTTGTGTGCCAGCAAGTAATGCTTGTCTTGTGTCGTCACTTTATATCCTGTAGGATAAAATATCGGTTTCCCTTTGTAGGACACATTGAAACTGTTTTGCTCTGCCATTCCGTGAGAACCGGATCCGAAAGGTGAACTGCGGAACGAGACAAACAGATTGTCCGAAGCATTCAGCACATCGGTATTCATGACGACGATACCGGTTTGAGGAAATACGGCAGACTGGGGAATGTTCGCCAGATTCACTGCCTCTACCTTCCGCGGACGATGCTGCAAACGATAGGTGTCAAAGTCAGTTTTCTTAAAAGCGAATGGAGCGGCAGGCGATTGGCCGGACAGCTCATAAGCGTAATGGATAGCAAACGGATTATTCAACTCTTGCCCCAGAATGTATGCAAACTCTGCCCGGAGCCGGTTTACTTCATAGACCTTGTCGCTCCCGTCACCGAAGCCGTCACCGGCAGAATGTACAGGCATCGTGTAAGCCAATGCATTGGCACAATTGGCATACCATGGATGCTTGAAGATATTCACGTTGAAAAGATTACGAAACAAGATGAAGTTATTCACCATCGATTCCATATTCACATGGACATAGCCCATGTTTCCGTTAGGCCAGACACCGTCTGACAAGAAGCCGCCGCCCGGTGAACGTGATAACCAGATGTCATAAAGCATACCGAACCACTTCTCTGCCTGTACATCATGGCCTTTCATGACGATAGCGGAAGTAAATGCGTTATAAAAGGTATGCTGAAAGAAATGGGCGCATAGTATGCCATCCGCCGACCCGACATTTTCCTGCATGGCATCGTCTATAATCAGCCCAATGACGGTCGTGATGAAGTGCTTATAATTCTTTTTCTGTTGTTCGTTCAGATAGGCATAGGCCACGTCATAGGTCATACTCAAGGCGGACATGGACTTGGCACCCGTAAAGTCGGCAGCCGCATACATTGCAGCCGGTTCCTTTGCCGCGATGTAATCTGCCAAGGCTACAGCTTTATCGAGATATTCCTTGTTCGAAATCAGCCGATAGCCATTCAACAAGTGTTCAATATCTCTGTTGATTCCTTCTACTTCGTATCTCAAACGGAATTGCATGATTTGCTTTCGTTCTACTTCAGAAGCCGTTGCAGGTATGGGGTCGCCTTTCACCTTATAACTCGCCACCTCTTTATTCAAAGCCGCATTCGCAGCTCTCCGGTAAGATGCCCTTAATTGTTTCTGATCGGCTGTCAGCACTTTGCCGGATATGGCCTCTCCGAAAATACGAGGATGCTTCTCCGGTATCATATCATACGCTTCTTCGGCATTCGGTGACTGAAATTTAGGAAGATTTTCGGGGATATTCACTTCGTATACCTTCGACCAGGATTTCCCTGACACCCGATAGCGCCAATACCACGTACCCGGTTTGAGAGGCTTGTGGTTATTATAAAAGGCCAGTTTCAACCCTGTACGGGTAAGTACATCTTTATCTGAAAAGTTTCTTGTACGTCCCATTTGGAAGTCATACTGCAAACAGCGATCCGTTTTTCCGCTTACTTTTTTTACAGGAAAGACTTTAGGATACTCGTAATCAGCCATCGGCCAAGTGAAAACCGGCGGATTGGTTATAACCTCGTGCCCCTTCACCGGGTAAGGAAACTCCCGGTTTCCCTTTTGCCGGATGCATCCCATAGTCAATGGGGTAATGCCACTCTTACTATCATCCGCCTCCTCTTCATTCACCTTGAAACCGTCGGCAAACTGATGGAAACCGCTGAATACCTGCTGAACCGTTCCATCCGACTGCGCGAATACTGACTGCACGGAAACGGACATTACCGCCACCGTTGCGCCAAGCCATACTTTGATTTTATTCTTCATGATACTCTTAACTATCTATCTGCTATAAATTCTTTTTTATATTTATTGAATACATTCCGCCATCTTTACCTGAAAATCATTCATCATGGCAACCATTTTTTGTGTTATCTCCGGATATTGCCCAACCAAATCTACAGTCTCTTCGGGGTCTTTCTCCAAATCGAAAAGCGCAAGACCGGTTTTGCCTCCCCTTGCAAGCTGCACGCCCGGCAGACCATCCTTGCCCGGTTCTGTCACGATGCGATATTCGTGAGGAGCCACACATTTCCATTTCCCGTCTCTCACCGCTTCTACTTTACCGTCATATAAGAAGTAAAACGGTTTATGACTCTGTGCTTGTCCGGTAAGTGTCATCCATACGTTCTCACCATCGAACTCGTTCATCCGCGGCATTTGTGAACCGGTCAGTTCTACAATGGTAGGGGTAATGTCCAAAGCCGACAGGAACTGCTCGGAAACTTTACCTGCCGGAATACGACCGGGCATCCGGGCTATGAACGGCACACGCTGCCCACCTTCAAAAGTAGTACCTTTTCCCTCACGAAGTCCGCCTGTAGAACCGCCGTGATTGCCGTAACTCAGCCACGGACCGTTGTCGGATGTAAACAATACCAGGGTATGATCGTCCAAACCGTTTTCTTTCAATGTTTTCATTATTTCACCTACCGACCAGTCTATCTCCATAATTACATCAGCATATAGCCCTTCTCCGGATTTTCCTTTGAACTTATCCGATACGCCCAGAGGAACATGAGGCTGTGTATAAGGAACATAAAGCAGGAAAGGTTCATTCTTATGCTTGTCAATGAATGCCGTTGCACGTTCTGTGATACGGGTAGTCATGTGATTCACTGTAGGATTATATTCCACCACGCGCTCATTGTCGTAAAGCGGCAATGCCCGGTACGGATGTCCCGGCTGAGGATGGAAAGGCCACATATCATTGGAATAAGGCAAACCGAAAAACTCATTGAAACCGTGTCGGAGCGGTAGGTGTTCGGGAAGACATCCCAAATGCCATTTGCCGAAAATGCCGGTAGCATAATTATTCTGTTTCAGGTAGTCGGCAAGGGTAAATTCATCGCTTTCCAATCCGTTTACGGACAGGTCGTCTACAACTCCCTGTAAGCCTGCCCGTTCGGCATATCGCCCTGTCAGTAAGGCGGCGCGCGATGGAGTAGAGGCTGCCGCACCTGCATAAAAGTTAGTGAAACGGATACCCTCCGCCGCCAGTTGGTCCAGATTGGGAGTTTGCAAACGAGAGTTGCCGTAACACTTCATGTCTCCATAGCCTTGGTCGTCAGTCAGTATAATAACGATGTTGGGCTTTTCTGCAGCGTTGCTTCTTGAAGAAGCATTCGCTGTTTCAGATGATTTTGAGTTTGAACCGTTGCAGGCGGATAATCCTGCAACAGCCAAACATAAGACTGATAAATTATTCATAAAACTTACTGTAAACTATCATTTTTTTACTTTAAAGCTAAAGGCTAACGGTTCATTCTTCAACCCTTTGGGCAGAGTAACAGTCACCTTGCCATCCTTACAGGAATACTTCACGCTCTTGCCGTTTTGCAACAGAGTCATTCTGCCTGTCGGCTCGTTACCTTCCCACTCAATGGTGGCAGGCAATGTCTCTTTTTCGGGCAGGGCGTAGATGGCATATAATGTTTTACCGTCTTTATTGGCAGTAAACCATACTTTACCGCAGTTATAGTTTGGTGTAGTACGGGTGGCGTAGATAGCCGCACCATTCTGCTTCAACCAATCACCAACTTCTTTCAAGCGGTCGATAGCGCCTTGCTCAATCTCTCCTTCCGGAGTAGGTCCGATGTTCAATGCCAGGTTTCCGCCTTTGGCTACAATTTCAGCCAGCATATTGATTACCCATGAACAGGATTTGTATTCAGAGTCCGGACTCCAGCCCCAAGTTTTAGCCAAAGGGATACAAGTTTCCCAGGGGTTGTTTATCTGTTTTTCAGGAATGACACGTTCCGGTGTCTGGTAGTTCTCGTTACGTCCCGGCACGGTTCTGTCCGCCACGATAAGACCCGGTTGTTTCCGGCGTGCTTTGTCTACGATTTCATCCATCTTGATATCCTGTTCCGGTTTACGCACCCATCCTCCATCAAGCCACAAAATGTCGACATTGCCGTAATTGCTCATCAGTTCGTCAATCTGGTTGGCGGTAAACTTCTGGAAGTTCGCCCATTTCTTATGGTATTTCTTTACGTCATAGTTTACGTTACGTGTGGGAGTAGCCCAAAACGGATCCCAATAATCTTTGTGATGCCAATCCGGTTTGGAAAAGTAAGTACCAATCATGAAACCTTTCTGCCGGAAAGCATCGAACAGGTGCTTGGTGACATCACTGTATTTTCCATTCTTATACGGCCCTTTTGTAATGCCGTAATCCGTGTATTTAGAGTCGTACATACAGAATCCATCATGATGCTTAGTGGTGAAGACAAGGTATTTGCATCCGGCATCTGCCGCAATGTCTGCCCAACGGGAAGGTTCGAACTTGACCGGATTGAATGAATCCGCCAATCCCCAGTACCATTTTTTAAATTCGTCGTAAGGTTTGTCCGGAGCTACTCTCTCTCTGCGCTTGGTAAAGCGGTCTTCCGAACAAAGCAACCATGATTCCGTAATACCCGGCACTGAGTAAATGCCCCAGTGGTACATGATACCGAATTTCACGTCTTGCCATTTATCCAGTTTTTCCAGTACTTTCGCATCCGTAGGCCATTCATAGCTTTCCGAACTTTCGTGTATCAGTTCTCCGTCTTTCGTTCCGAAAACTTTTTTGTTTTGCGCATTCAGTGCCAGCGACAGACCGATACACGCAACGAGTGATAGAACTTTTTTCATAAATAATTCTTGTTATTGCATTAGTAATAGATATTTTAGTTCTTTGAGTCAGAAACGCTTTCTATAAAAGTAGGTTCGCCCTGCAATTGCTTCACGATATTTTCCGCTTTCTCAACTTCTGCTTTTGTGCCGCAAATTAGTAATGACACGCCACCTTCAGCACCGTCCACACCACCTTTCGCCGTGACGTGAACATCTACATCGGCAAATTCTTTCATGGCTTCGATTTCAGTATAGATATTGCCTTGCGTTACATTGAGACGCACTGTACCCTTACCGCGTTGTATATCACCATTTGTTATCTTCTGAATTTCAAACAGGTCTTGCGTTGTTTCTTTTTCGAGGCCTACCGGCACAATCCAGCGTCCTTTACCTTCATCTGTGTATTTGCGCAGCTTCGCTACAGTGCCTCCGTCAGGTGCTCCTACACATACGGCTGCCTGACGTTTGGCGTAGTTCACCATGTTAGCACCTTTAAACACGATGTCCTTCGCATTCATACGTGCTAAAGCATCGGCATAAGATATGTCAGCAGGCTTCCCTTTCATTAATACTATTTCCGACTGACGTTTCATCCCTCTAGCAAAATCTTCTTTCGAACTCGGGAAGATTCGTCCTGTGACGAAACTCCCCCGGGGAGCTGACAGTCCGGCAAGTTCTTCTGCAAGATAAGTATTAGTTGTTCCCAAAGTTATGATGACAATGCCGTTCTCCAATCTGTCCTTGACATCTTTATTTGCCGCAATACCCTTAGCTATCAGACGTTTGCTTTCACTGACCGTCAACCGTGCGGTTGTCATATACTCATATGCTTTCTGCGGAATAGTTCCCGCCGCTTCTTTTTTTTCTTTAAGTTGCTGCATACAGCTACTGAATGAAAGTGCTATCGCAGTTAGTAGGATATAGTTGATTGTTTTCATATTTAATGTCTTTACCTGATATTTAATGTCTTTATCTGATTAGATTTCCAGTTCGGGTACTTTATCAACCAAGACTTTTTCAGTACCGTTTTCTTTGATAATGGTAGCTTTACCTTTATAGTCGATGCTTACGTTCTCACCTTTCTTCGTATTGCGAACGAAGAAAGAGGGAGCACCTTTAGAGGATAAATTAACCTTGATATTCCAGTCACCTATCTCAATACAGCCATCTTTCAACATTCGTGGCTGCGCGGTGGGGGACAGTTTGGCATGAGTATCGATAATTGTAGCAAAACGATATACTTTCTGCTTGTCTGACGTAGCTGTGAAATGCCAATGATTTGCGTACGTTTTAAAATTACCTTTCTCGTCAGCAATCAGCCAATTGACGGCAGGCGTAAAGAATTGGCTGGTCGTATCGGTTTTCAATACTCCGGTGGAAAAAAGGTAAGCATCAGAGATTCCTTCTTTGTTGGTAGCCTGTACGTGTACCCAATCCGGATTGCTTTTGTCCACATTCATCGGATTAGTAACCGTATGCAGCAAGTAACTCCAAGTGACAGGCTGTTCAGCTTCCAATTCGTCATAGATAAAGGTAAGACCTGTTTTTCCGAGTTCCACGATATGACGGCGGTAAGTTTTCAGTCCGACTTCGTCCCAACCATTCTCAGGGGTATATTCCAGCCCGGCAACTTTGCCACGTTCTATCCAAAGCGGAGAGATTACTTTTCCATATGCATTAGACGCATCCCCTACCACATAACCTATGTTTTCACTTATATAATGACGGGGAATCCATCCGTAACCTTCGGTACCGATACGCTGTCCCATACCATTAACCAGTATCGTATTGTGAGCACGAGTTGCACGGTAACAATAAACAGAATGTTTATCAATAAAAGAAGTACCATGACCTGAGCTATAAAAGAGCGACTGTCCGCCCCAAAAGGTATTGAACGCATTCTGATTGGTTAGTGCATGGGATGTGCCACCGTAAGGACTGCTACGAAAACTAATCATGGCACTGTTTTCTGTCTGCGATAAACGGGTGGAGAATGAAGCCAGACCGGATTGCGGGAAAACGTGTCCCATAGGCAGGTCGGCAAGACCAGCCCCCACAGGCAATGGTTTGTCACACTGCAAACGGAACCATGCCAGTCCGCCTGCTTTGGACGTACTGCCTTCATTCAAAATGTTCGGCTGACGTGCCCGGATAGTACGCACATAATCAGCAGCATACGTATTGCCTGTCATCCGGGCGACAGCATCCGCGTAACCGACTCTTACTCCTCTGGGCGTTAACACCTTTTCATGGGAACTACCATTTCCGCCCGATTTTGAAAATGGGGGTTGCTGATAGATAGTGTACAACACCGAACCTTGATACCAGGGATCAGAGAAGAAATCAAATCCGGTCAGCCTGCTGTAAAAATAAGGAACTTCTATCAATGTACGTGTGTTTACAGTGAAATAAGAGTCACCATTATGCCATGCACCATCCTTATTCAGACCGGGGAAACGGGCAAGCCACACGTTATAGCAGTAATCTACCCAAGTATCAGCCTCGGGCAGTTCACCGTAAACAGTGAAGGCCGCCATTGTAAGAATCCGGAGCGTCATTTGCCAGACGTGATTCTCAGCGATATGATTTTCCAGATAATTATTATAATGGTCATACATCTTGTTTCCATACTTCCGGATGCAAGCAAGCAGGTCTTTTCGGGTATCTTCATCCAGAAGGTCATAGAGAGCATCATAAGCCAATGTGCCAAGTGATACGAAAGTAGCGTCATTAAAATCGCCTTTCACATTATCACTTTCCCCCCAAGTGATAATTTCCTTGATACGCTTGATGGCTTCATCGGCATAGCGACGTTCTTTAGTCAGCATATAAGCACGTATGATAACATCCAGGTTCGACTCTTCTCTGTCGACAATACGGCGACTTTCACGAGTAAGCATTGCGTTGCGCTCCATTTCGCTGTTCAAATTTGCGAGCAGCTTGGTGTTGACGTCATTGATAGACTTCATAGGTGTCTTCATCGCCTTGTTGGCAGCCGAAATATAAATCTTGCGTTCCGGAGTGGAAATGCTACGACGGATAAAGTGCTCCCACTCTTTTTTATCAAGCCAGACGCGGGGATGTTCATGCGGAACTTTGGCGAGGACTTCTTTCAGGGAAGGCGGACAGAACTTGTCAGGATTGGTTTCCACCGTAAATTGCTGAACCGTAGCCCATTTTGTCTTGCCATCCTTTACGTTGCCATATTGCCAGTACCACACGCCGGGTGTCAAGTCTTTCTCCGGATTGTAAAAAGGCCAACGGGTTTCCACCTGTACCACCCCGGTCTTGAAAGTGGGATCTTGAGAGTAGCGCAAGCTATAACGGACTTTACTCTTGTCAACCTTATGCTTAGTATCCAGCCCGTCCAGCCCGCTCTCTACCACATAAAGCCCTTCCTGCAACGGCCATTGAAAAGAAACGATACGGTCGGCAACCACTGCTTTGTCCGACGGCGAGGGAGTAGCACGCATTTCGTGCATCAAAGTGACATCTTTCAGCCGGATATTAACAGGCGACTGTTGAGCATACAGTCCGGATGCCAATAAACAAATTGTAAGAGTATATAAAGTAAGTTTCATGGTATTTGTTATTTATAATCTAGCAGTTAAGCGTTTTTCATTCTATATTCATTCTTGTTTAGCCGAACTTCTTCAATTCTTTATATCGTCTTAATGCTTCCAGATAATAATAATCCGCATAGTTTAACGGTACATCCACCTCGCTATCATGTGGAAAACTACCCACCGAGTGTTTCAGGATGAATCCTTTATTTTCATTCTCCTTCGCCAGATAATCCGGTGAAGAAAGCTGTTTTAATATATTTTCCGCATACTCCATATAACTGTTACTTAGATTCTTATCATCTGTATATCCGCATAGTTCGAGCAAAGCGGAAGCGGTAACAGCCGCGGCGGAAGCATCACGCGGGGCGTTCGGAATATCCGGTGCATCATAATCCCAGTAAGGAATATAATCATTTTCCGAAGGACGGTTCTCCATTATAAATCGGGCAATCTTATGCGCAGCTTCCAGATAAGCGGAATTTTTCGTAAAGCGGTAACACATCGTGTAACCATACACTCCCCATGCTTGTCCGCGTGCCCAGGCGGAAGAATCGGAATATCCTTGGAAAGTTCCTTTAGACTCCACTTTACCGCTAGGTACGGAATAGCTGACTACATGATAGGAAGTCATGTTCTCACGAAAATGATTCTTCAAGGTTTTGTCAGCGTGAGCCATCGCAATATCACGATATTTAGAATTTCCGGTTTGTTCGGATGCCCAGAAAAGCATCTCAAGATTCATCATATTATCAATAATCACCGGGTAACTCCAATCCCCAAAATCCCAGGAACGAATCAAGCCGACTTCCGGACTGAAACGTGCACAAAGGCTCTCGGAAGAATTCACCAAAACCTGTTTATCTTTCGGTTCCGGTTTCAAACGAAGCGCCTGTCCGTAGCTACAATACATCATAAAGCCAATATCATGGTTTCCTGTATAATATTGAATATCTTCCAGACGGTTCGTATATTTACGGGCCTCCTTCGCCAACGCCTCATCCCCTGTCATCTCATAGGCCAGCCACATGGAACCGGGATAAAAACCACTTGTCCAGTCTTTGGCATTTTCCAGACGGTAACTTCCATCCGCCTTGGTAGAACGTGGAAAACAAACTGTGTCAGGTACATTTTTCAACTGATCCGCCATATAAAGTAACTGATGACCGGATGTTTTCACCGCAGTTTCAAACCATTCCGGCGTACCCGCTTTAGGAATATCACAAGCGGTCAGCAGACCTATTCCCAAAACCGCCATATACAACTCTCTTTTCATTTCCATATTTATAGTTTTAATGATTTATTTTAGATTTAATGTCTCATCTTTACCGATAGCAAAATTAGGGATTGCCGAAAAGAAAGGCTTTATATATCTATTTTTTCATCCTTGATTCCATATGCGTCAATGTAGATTTCGTCCAAAACACTTTTGTTTTTGTCTATTCTCATATTATTATACAAAAATTGCGCACACCTTCTTTAAAAAAGAGGATGTGCGCAATTTTGTTTCAGTCTGCGAACCTTGCTTATCTCACAATATCTTCCGGAAATTTAGCCGGCATCTCCACCCGTTTCCAAGTTTCATAATACCAGGTATTCAACTCGTTTCCATTCAAATCATTCTTGATGAAATATTTCAGACACAGATAATCATTGTCTTTTATTTCAAATTCGAGGATATTATCCTGATTATCCAACATTGGCAGATGAATATTCTTCTCGATACTTTCTTTATAAGAATCATCCGTCAGTTGTTTCCACATTCCATATCCTGTAATGATGGCATCCGAACCGGGGATAATGGTAAAGTTCACGATCCGTCCGTCATCACTCAACACTTTAAATGTATTACTGGGTTTCAACGCTCCCGGAACATCGGGAGATTCCGACACATAGTGGCAGAGCTGCCAAATACCTTTTAAATCGGCCGCTTTGAATTTTGTTTTCTTTACATTTAATCCCATCATCATAGCACTCTGTGCATTTCCACCGATGGCATATACTTCACGACCGAATTTTGTATATTTCATGATGATCGCAATGACAATAAAGATCAGTATTGCGATGATAACAGTCGGATATATGTATGCCGGGATGAATTTTCCACGACGGCTGTATGATCCGATTGGGAGATAAATCTTATAATTAGCCCATGCAAGGAATGTCTTATTTTTGATAGAAATCATATCAGTACTGATGATAGCTGTCAGACCACGTCCGAAGAACATACCTGCCAGAGTAACGATGAATGGCTGGATATCCAGATAAGCTACCAGGAATCCCTGAACAATACCAAAAGCAACACCAATAAGCAGTGCAACTAAAACTGCCACATATGTATTTACACCCTTATTCTCCATCAGATCTGCAAGAACCATGCAAACAAGAGCTGTTACAGAACCAACGGAAATATCAATACCTCCGGTGATCATTACAATGGTAAGTCCACATGCGATAACCAGAAGTCCTGCATTAGATACAAACAGATTCAAAAACATCTGCGGTTTTGCAAAACCTTTATCAGCAAAAATAATCATACCTGCAATATACATAACTGCAAATAAAGCGATTGTTATCAGAAGCAGGAAGCCGTTTCCTGTCATTTTCTTTTTCTGCATTCCATTTGCTTTCATTACTTCTGACCTCCTTCTGCTGCCACACTCTTTTTAGCTTTTAAGCCGGCAATATATTTTTTAAATACATCACTCTGCAGAGTAACGATAATGACTACCACGATTGCCTTATAAACAGGAAGCTGGTCAGCCTTTACGTTCATTGCATAAAGTGTTGTGGTCAGAGCCTGAATCGTATAAGCACCGATTACGGAACCGATCAGACTGAATTTACCACCGCCAAGGAAGTTTCCGCCAAGTGCTACTGCAAGGATAGCATCCATTTCCAGGTTAAGACCGATGTTGTTTGCATCTGCGGAATAGATACGGCTGGATGCCACGATTCCGGCAATACCAGCCAGCACACCACAAATAACATAAGTAAGGAATTTGATCATTGTGGAATTTAATCCAACAAGGCGGGCTGCTTTTCCATTAATACCAACGCTTTCAATGTAAAGGCCAAGTGCTGTTTTCTTCAGGATCAGGTAAACAATTAAAACTGTGATGATCGCAAAGAAAATAGGAGTTGGAATCGGACACTTTCCAATGTAACCACCTGCCATCTTAAAAGAATCCACACGAATATAAGTAATCTGTCCATTTGTTACAAGCTGTGCGATACCACGTCCGGCTGTGTAAAGGATCAGAGTTGCAACCATCGGCTGAATATTCAGCCTGGCAACCAGAAATCCATTGAATGCACCACATAATGCAGATGCAAGAAGCGCTGCAATCACTGCAATAATAATAGAATTCTGATACTCATTTACAGAAACCTGTCCACCGGAAAGGATCTGACAGCAAACAGCAGCTGCTACAGCCATAACCGCACCCACACTGATAT
>OKXB01002298.1_pt1 | contig 15709 bp, 11 predicted proteins | sample 1601731 | NCBI WGS metagenome assembly OKXB01 (sample SAMN04414077, study PRJEB24778) | human gut metagenome | material: faecal | host: Homo sapiens | reverse complement strand
CGGCGGCGGCGAAGGCCCGCAAAGCGATGGAAGCTACGAACTCATGGGCCGCGAAAAGAATTTCTGGTTCGGCGGCAAAGTTGATTTCGGTTTCTAATCTGCATGCAAAAATTTGCGGCGGACGCGCTTTTCGGGCGGGCTTGATTGCCGCTCCCGGGGGATTTGAGAGCGCGTTTTCCGTTAAAAACGCGGAGTTCCGTTATTGCGGGCTTCGCGTTTTTTTGTAGGCTTGAAATTTGTGTGTGTTGGATTTTCCTTAATGGTCGCGCGGGTTTTGGGGAAAAGAAATAATTGAAAAAAGTTTTTTGCGTTTTTTTAGAAATTTCGACTTGGATTCTGGCGGCAAGGTAGATTTCAGTTTCGGAACTTTTTATATAAAAAACTATATGCGCCTAAAATGTTTTATGAGTGCCAAGGATTGCGCGAAACGGGAAATATTCTTTTATAATTGGAGGTTAAATATTTTATATAGAGCGAATAAATTTTTATATTTTGCCGCGATTTATGCGCGGCCTTCCGCAAAAGTTTCCACGCCTGCCCGCGCATGGGAAAGACAAACTTGCCTAATTTGCAAAGGCATTTTTTTGCGTATTTTATATCATGGTTGGAAAGTGTAATGTCATTGGGAAAATTGCGCATGGGTTATATTGGCGGCAAAAAATTTTATATTTTACGAAAAAATTTTACCGCTTGATTTGTGTTCGCAAAAATCAAAAAAACGTAGGTTTTTGAAAAAATCGGCGCGGAAAATCTTATTTGTAGAAATTTTATTTTTATGCGTTGGGCAAAGAAAATATTTATTTGCCGCGGAGTCTTGTTCATAACTTTTTTATATTGTGCGCTGAGTGTGGGGCAGAAAGTCGGCATATTAAGCCATGTAAAAAACTTTTAACTTTCCAAAAGGAAGACTCGGCATTGGTTAGAAAAAAGAAGCGATTTTAGCTGCGCGCGTTTTTTATTTTTCAGTTTTGAACAATATTTTATTGTTTCGTTTGGGGCGCATATCAATTGCCTGCACAGATACCCATGCGCTCTGCAATATATTTTGCAGCCTTTGAAATATTGAATCTTTTTTAGATTCAATTTGCGCGCGGCGATGGATTTTATTTTTTGCGGGAAAATTTCTACTGACGGCAGCGCAGGAAATTTTTTTGCATATCATATTTGCAAATGCCCGAACAAAAAAACTCCTCATAAAAAACGCGCACGCTGACTATCTTTGTATTTTCACGCTACCAACGCATAATAATTACAATTATCAGCGAATCCGCTTGCCGTACGCCGCGCTTCGCATTTTGCGCGGCGTCAGTTTTTAGAGGAGCGGTATATGAGAATAGAGCCCGTTATCTGGAATATTATATTGGGCAGCCATATTAGTAGGTCTGGGCGGGTATGCGGATATTTTTCAAGCCACGATATTACGACAATCATCATGTAATACGTCATAGCCAAGGCGAGCGCAATCGCTACATTAGCAAACGTCTCCGAGCGCGAAGCTTTTATCCCGAGCGGAACTGCGAGGACGACCATCGAGAAAATCGAGAACGCCATCGCAAAGTTTTTCTGGATTTGAATTTGGACTTCAATCTTGTCGCGGAATGCAAGCTCCGGAGTGGTTTCTTCAATGGGGCGCGGATGCCAAGTGTTGCGCGCTGCCATAAGCTCCGAAAATGTCATCAGTTTTAGGCGCGTGTTGTTTTTGTCCATTCCGCCGATTATCTCGTTTAGGGGAAGTTTTATGACAAGCTCGTCGAAGCGGGCGGTAGGCAGCGGAGTTCGCAGATTTTCCGGGTCGTCGTCGCGCGCTTTTTCGGCGCTGCCGCTTTTGAGTGTTAGGACAATTTCGTCGGTTTCGTCGTTGTAGTCGAGAACTCCCCTGTCGGCCCGTATGGATACATGCGCGCGTCCTTGGGGATCGAGTTCCCAGATTCTAAATCCCGTAAGCTCGTTGTTCTCCTCGCCGTTTGCGTAAATTACGTATCCCGGGAAATCCTTTATAAAAGAGCCCGGCTGTATGAATTGAAGGGGGTTGTTTCGGATAAGGTTTTTGAGCGCGCTTTTATATGTTCTGTCGGCTATTGGGGCGTAGTTAAAGTTTATGCCGACCGAAAAGAGCGAGGCGATTATTGCGATGAAAAAAACCGGCGCAGCCATGCTATATATGGATCTTCCGCATGCCTTTATTGCAACAACTTCGCTCTGTGCGGACATTCTGCCGAATACCAAGAGTATTCCCGTAAGCATGCCCATTGGAAGGGCGTACGGAATAACCCCCGGAATGAGGAGAGCTACTATGTATAGGAAGAACCCCATGCTGAGCCGCCCCGCCGCGAGGTCGCCGACAACCTCTTTCATGACATTGCCGAGCACAAGCACAAATACGAAAAGCGCGACCGTCAGAAATGCGGCCCCTGCGACCTGTTTTAGAATGTATTTATTGAGTGTGCCCATCTGAGAGTGATTACCGCACGATTGCCTGCGGATTGCAATCCAAAAACCCTTTCAAAATAATTTCCGGCACAAATGCGCATTTTCTGCCGTCCAATAGCGTGACAGATATTGCTTGTAATGGAAACGAGCCTTAATAAAATGTCCGAAAATTTTTTTATAAAGACACGCTGTAAAATGAAATCCGAAAAGCACTTCAATATCGATTCAAACAACTGCCCGTTCTACGTACACGAGAGCGGCGAGGGAATGAAAGAAGCCATTCTTTGGCACTTGGAGCGTTCGCTCGGCTGCGCGAGAAAGACTGCGACAATCCATTCATGGTGGGTGGCTACGGCGCTTGCCATAAAAAACCATATAATGGACCGCTTCATCAATACGATGTATGAGCAACATGAGAACGATGTGCGCAGAGTCCATTATTTCTCGCTCGAATACCTCGTAGGGCGTCTTACGACTGACGTGCTTATAAACACGAATTTGATGGAGCCGACTTGCAAGGCTCTCCGCGAGCTCGGGCTTGACCCGAACGTGATTTTCGACGCCGAGGTCGATATGGGGCTCGGAAACGGCGGATTGGGAAGGCTCGCGGCATGCTTCCAAGACTCCCTTGCAACGCTCGACTATCCCGCAATCGGCTACGGCATACGGTACGAGTTCGGGCTTTTCACACAGTCTTTTGAAAACGGCAGGCAAGTCGAATCGCCCGACAACTGGCTAAAATTCGGCTGCCCGTGGGAAATTGTGCGCCCTGAATACACAGTGAAAGTCCCGATGGGCGGGCGCGTGGTAAACCGCATGTCGGATACGGGCGACTGGTTCCCGTCTTGGGAGGATACAAAGGAGATTGTCGGCGTTCCGTGGGATATTCCAGTCGTGGGATTCGGGGCAAAAACCGTAAACTTCCTTAGGTTGTGGGAGTCGCGCGCGTCAAACGAATTCGACCTTGGCGCGTTCAACGAGGGCGGGTATGCCCAGGCTGTCCATGAAAAGGCTATGGGAGAGACAATTTCAAAGGTTTTGTATCCAAACGACAAAACTGAGAACGGAAAAATCCTAAGGCTTCTCCAGCAATACTTCTTCGTGTCGTGCTCATTGCAGGACATTATACGCCGCTATTTTGAAAACCACTCGGATTGGTCGCAATTTGTCGACAAGACTGTCATACAGCTAAACGATACCCACCCGGCAATCGCAATACCGGAACTGATGCGCATTATGATGGACGAATACCATCTGCCGTGGGACGAGTCTTGGGATATGTGCAAAAAGATATTTGCGTATACAAACCACACGCTACTGCCTGAGGCTCTCGAAAAATGGTCGGTTGCCTTCTTTGAAAAGCTTTTGCCGCGCCACTTGCAGATAATTTACGAAATAAATGCGCGCTGGCTGAGAAAAGTCGCCGAAAAATATCCCAACGACGTCGGCAAGCAGGAGTATCTCTCCATTATTGAAGAGGGTTCGCCGAAAATGGTCCGCATGGCGTATCTCGCGGTGGTCGGCAGCTTCAGTGTAAACGGGGTTGCTGCGCTGCATACGGAGCTTCTCAAAGACAGCGTCCTGAGCGGCTTCTACGATTTCTCTCCGGAAAAATTCAACAACAAAACAAACGGCGTCACCCCGCGCAGATGGCTTAAAGCATGCAACCCTGGCCTCTCGGCTCTGATAGACACAAAGGTTAAAAGCGTGTGCTGGCCGAAGGATTTGGACGCAATACGCGTTCTCGAAAAATACGCGGACGACGAAAGCTTCCAGAAGGAGTTCATGCGCGTAAAGCTCGAAAACAAGAAGCGCATGGCCGAAATCATAAAGGACAAATGCGGAATAGAGGTCGATCCAAACGCGATGTTCGACGTTCAAATAAAGCGCCTGCACGAATACAAGCGCCAGCATCTGAACCTTCTGCACATACTGACTCTCTATAAGAAACTCCTGCACAATCCCGACCTGGATATTGCGCCGAGAGTATTCATATTCGGCGCCAAGGCGGCTCCCGGATACGACATCGCCAAAAACATAATTTTTGCGATAAACAAAGTCGGCGAAAAAATAAACAACGATCCCCGCATTAAGGGAAAATTAAAGGTCGCGTTTATTCCGAATTACAGCGTTTCGCTTGCGATGAACATAATCCCAGCGGCGGACTTGTCCGAGCAAATATCGACGGCCGGCAAAGAGGCGTCGGGAACTGGAAATATGAAGCTCGCCCTAAACGGCGCCGCCACAATAGGAACTCTCGACGGCGCGAATATCGAAATTCTGCATTCTGTCGGCGAGGACAATATGTTCATATTCGGCATGAACGTGTCCGAAGTTCAGGATTTGCGCGCGCGCGGATACAATCCGTGGAGCGTCTATTCGCAGAATAAAGACTTGAAGGACGTTCTCGATTGGCTCGTGTCGGACTACTTTATGCCGGAGAATCCGAACGCGTTTATGCCATTGAGAAAATCAGTGCTCGATTGGGGCGACCCGTTCCTCGTATGCGCGGACTACCAGTCGTACTGCGATGTGCAGAGCAAGGTGGACGAGGCTTTCCGCGACAAAAAGCGCTGGGCGAGGATTGTCATAAACAACACAGCCCGCATGGGATACTTCTCGTCGGACCGCACCATACGGGAATACGCCGACGACATCTGGCATCTCAAACGCTAATGGGCATCTTTTAATTTTCAAACTCCGGCGAATCGAAATCTGCCGGAGTTTTTTTATTTTTCAAATAGCATTAAAGGAAATATCTTACCGCACAATATTTGCCATGCGCGTAAATAAAATTATCCGCTTGCGTGAAATATTCAAAAGGCGTCTTAATGTAATTGCGCTTTGCGCGGCGTCCGCATAAACGCTGCGGGGAGTATTGAAAAAAGCTGCTTGTTATAACCGTAATTTAAGCGCGGGTAAAAAGGCAGAGTGTATATTTATGGGTTGTCGCAAGCCCACTGGGGAATCTTCGCCGCCCGCTATGGAGAAAGCAGTTCCTTACGCAAATTTTGCGCTGCAATACAGCGATATTTTATGCCGCCGCGCCTCTAAAAACTAAAAGAGATTTGCCGCAAAAGGCGCTTTTATATTACAATAACGCGGCTGCCGATAGGCGTATCGGGTTTTTGCGCTGGGGGTTCGGCGGGGCTGCCGAAAGGCATTTGGGCTATTAATTTCCATCTCACAGGGAAGCCGTATTCTTCGCGCACGGCTTCGTCGATTGCGGGGTTGTAATGTTGCAGATTGGCGCCAAGTCCTGCGGCAGTCAGCGCGCACCATACGGCGAATTGTATCATTGCGTTTGACTGCTGTGCCCAAAGCGGAAAATTTTTTGCGAATTCCGGAAATTTTTCGGCGGTTGCGTTTGTCACTTTTTCATCGTCGAAAAATAGGATTGTACCGTACGCGGCTGCAAAAGAGTCGATTTTATCTCTGAAAGCGGTGGCGTTTTCAGGAGGGGTTTTGGGGGACAACGTCTCAAAGACAATTTCCCAAAACTTTTTTGCGCTCTCGGAGAACAGTATCGCAACTCTTGAACTTTGCGAGTTGAATGCCGAAGGGGAGTTTCTTACAATTTCCCTGACAATTTCGGTTATTTCCCCTCCGGGAATAGGCGATGAACCTCCAAGCTTATAGTTGCTCCTGCGCGCGGATACGGCTTTTAGAAAATCTTTAACGTCCATATTCTTTTTCTGACAATTTCAAGTTCAAAAAGTTCGGCGGCATTGGAAAAAGCAAAGCCAAGGCGGATTCGCTTGCCGCCTTTAAATTTAAAATCGGCATTTAGAAAATAATTTTAATTTTCTTGCAGTGTAGGTGATGGCCCAATCAGTGCTCATGCGGTCTGGCAATAGCTGCGTATTAGGCTCGAAAAATATTCGAGGTTTCGGCACTGGGCTGGGATTATTGCAAACGCGAGCACGTGTTTGCAGCAATTTTACGGATTCTCAATAGGCCTGTTTTTTGGCGAATTCCACCATGCAACTTCCGCAAAAAATATTTCACCTAAATTAAGTTTAGAATAGTCGTAGTGCGATACGGCTTTTTCTATCGTTTCGGAATACTTTGGATTCCCGGAAAACGCGCAAATGCTCGCCGCGGAAAGAGGCATTGTCATGAGCTTTCTTTCGTAGTTGCGCCTTCCCCATGCCTCGCGGATTTTAGTTTGGTCGAAGGCGAGTTTTTCGGCGCTTTTTTGCGAATCCTGCGGGCGCCACTTAAAATATTTTTTCCAGTTGGAAAGTTTGAATTCCAAATTCTGCGAATTGTCGAAATCGGCGTATTTTTCCAGTGTTGAAAGTGTGTAGGCGGCTCCGTTTTCAAGGCCTTCGCGGTATTTTTCCCTTGCGGTTTTGTCGGTTTCGGCGTCGTAAAGTTCGCGCAGTACTGCGTAATTTTTTACATATATCCACAATAGGTTTCCGTTTATATCCTTAAGCCAGCCTTCATCTTGCTCGTGCCCGAGCGAGCAAATCTCAAGGCATGTGGTTTGGAAATTTGCCGAACTTCCTGCGGGTTTCTCATATAGCGCTTTGCGGTATTTCTCCTCCCACTTAGAATCCCCGCTTATTATGGATGCGGCGCGCAGGCAAAAAAGATAGCATGGAACTTGAAAGAATCTAAAACCCGATAAATCTCCGCGCGTCTGCCCTGTAAATTTGCCGTCGCAGGGGCAATTCCATTTATTCTTTTCCAGTGCGTTGCATACTTGCATGAATTTTTCCCGTATAGCGGCGCGGGCGGATTCGCTTGCTATGGAGCTTTTGTAGTAGACATACATGCCATAGAGCCACGGGATAGTCTGGTCTTCGGAGCCGCATGGATAGTGCGAGCGGCCGTCGGAAGCAAATCCGCGCGCAATGAATCCGCTCACGTCGGAACAAGACGCGCATTTCATAAGTCCCGAAAAAAGTTTTTCAGCCTTTTTCTTGTCTTCGCCGCTCTTTGAAATTTCCGCCCGCCTGCACATTGCCGCAAGGTATAGCCCCGTAAATTTTGCGCCGTTTTCTATCGGCATCCACCACGAAAGATAGTTGGGATTTCCATCTTCAACGTCTTTGGCGTTCGGCAATTCCCCGACGTAGTCGAGCACGATGCCGTCGTTGCCGACAAATTTCGACCAAAGCTGATAATGCGCCTCCTCCAAAGGTTGTGTAGCGCTCGTGCAAAAGAGTTCCGCCGCAAAGCAATTTAGTAATAATATCGATAAAAGCTTTTTCATATCTCAAAAAAATTAAATCGAATTTTACAGGCACTCAATATTTTTACATGATTAAAATCGCAATAACTTGAGAGTGCCGCTTTCATAATTTTGGGTTCGACAATGCGTGATATTGATTCATGGCAGGTACTGTATCCTCTTCACCGCGAACATGCAAGTCATGCGGCAATTTTAGAGCGGTACTTTCGATTCCTTTTCCCGAAAGATTCTTATGGGTGGGATCTATTAATTCTTATTTAAAAAATGTTGAAATGTTTTGGTTTTGTTGTATTTGTTTTATATTAAATTCGTGAAACTTATGAGCTCTATGAAAAAAATGGGAATTTTATATGCGGCGATTTTTGCATTGCTGCCGTTTTTGGCAATGGCGGAAAATTCTGACAATCTGAAATCAGGCTTTAAAAGTCCCCCAGTGGAATCTTTGCCGCGCACATGGTGGCATTGGATAGACGGAAATATAACCGAAGAGGGCATAACCGCAGACTTGGAGGCAATGCGCAAGGTTGGCATAGGCTCCGCGACAATTCTCGACATCACAAGCGGATTGCCTAAAGGCCCTGTAAAGACTCTTTCTCCCCGGTGGTACGAGCTCGTAAACCATGCGATAAGAGAGGCTGAAAGGCTTGGAATGGAAATAACTGTCCATAATTGCCCGGGGTGGTCGAGCTCAGGCGGTCCGTGGATAAAACCTGAAGACGCAATGAAGGAAATTGCGTGGACCCAAACAGCCGTAAAGGGCGGCGGCGAAGTCAATGTAAAGCTTCCAAAGGCGCAGGGAAAATTGGAATTTTACAAGGACATTGCAGTTGTGGCGTATCCGAGCCTCAAGGGAGAATCCGACGCATTTAAAAATGCCGGATTTAAAATCATAAAAAATTTCCCAACCGCGAAAGAGTTCAAAGTTCCGGAGTATATGCCGGACTATATAAAAGTGACGCAAGAGGCGGAAGACCTGTTGGGCGACGATTGGAGAAAAGTCGCGATGCTGCGTCCCGCCAAAGAAAACACTCCGGGAGATTCTGTCGTATTTGAGTTCGACAAGCCGTATTCAATTGGCGGATTTAAAGTAAGCATAGGCGGCCCTCCTTACAACGCGTTCGCAGTGTTTGACATTTGGGTTTCTGACGACGGAAAAACTTTTAGAAAACATTTCACGACAGCCCCTATGCGCCACCCTGCTGCGGAGAGTGGATTTTCGGCGGCGACGGCAAAATTCATAAAAGTAGAACTGGTCGGAAGCAACGGCGGGAAACCCGTATCGCTCTACAATATGTCATTTTACCCGTATGTAAAAATTCCTGATATAGATTTAAAGATCTTTTCAAAGTGGGGGACAATTCCGCGCCGCGAGTCTCCCGAAGGAATCAAGCCCATCGCAAAAAACTCGATTGTTGACCTCACAAAATATATGGATTCCGAAGGGAATCTTAAATGGCGCGCGCCTGCAGGCGACTGGACTGTGCTTCGATTTGGAATGGTGTGCAACGGGCGCGGAAACCATCCCGCCACCCCCGAGGGTTCCGGATTGGAATGCGACAAAATGTCCAAGCGGGGGGTTGACGCTGCATGGTCGGGAATGATGTCGAAAATAGTTTCCGATGCGGGCGAATCCGCCGGAAAAGTTTTGAGCGCAACACTCATAGACAGCTATGAAGTCGGCCCCCAAAACTGGACTGACGGCTTCCCCGCCGAGTTTAAAGAGTTGCGCGGTTACGACATCGTTAAGAATTTGCCTATCTTAACAGGCAGATACGTTGAGAGCGCCGACTATTCCGAGCGTTTCCTTCAAGATTTCCGCAGGACAATCGCCGACCTGTTCGCAAAGTATTACGGAAAATATTTTTCTGAACTCGTGGCAAAAAGCGGCCTGAAATTCATATCCGAGCCCTACGGCGGACCCTTCGACGAGCTTTTGCAGGGCAGGTACGCCGACATTCCAATGGGCGAGTTTTGGAGCGGCTGGAACAATACTGGAAACGCGCGCTTGGCATCTAATATAGCCCAAATAAACGGCCGCAAGTTCGTGCAGACAGAAACGTTTACTTCCGGGCCCGGAGAATGCTGGAAAAGCACCCCCGCGAACCACAAAACACAGGGCGACAACGCGTTTTCGGAAGGGGTAAACAGGTTTGTTTTCCATAGCTACGCGCACCAGGCGTACGAAAGGGACGGGGCCGGAATCACCATGGGGATATGGGGGTTTCATTTCAACAGAAAGAATACTCTTTGGGATTTTTACGACGGCTGGCTGTCTTACATTGGAAAGTCGCAGTTTATGCTTCAACAGGGAAGGTTTTCCGCCTCCACCCTGTACATTGCCCCCGAGGAAGTTCCGTGCATAACTCCTCTTACCCAGATATACGCCGCGAAGGATTTCTATTGCGGGGTAGATTTATTTGCGCCGAATCTCCCGTTCGGCTACGCCGGCAATGTTTGCGAGCCCTATGCGGCCTTTGATTCAATCTCTGTCTCCGACGGAAAAATACGCTTAAAAAGTGGAATGAAGTACGACATTTTAATCGCCAACAACACTGAGACGATTTCCGACAGGCTCCTCGGCAAAATTCTCTCCTTTGCGAATGACGGCGCGATTGTTTTGCTCGGCAACCCCCCGAAAAAATCCTTCGGGCTTTCTGGGTATCCCAAAAATCAAAAGCGTTTCGATAGGCTTGTATCCGAACTGTGGGGCGGGCTTGACGGCGCTTCCAAGACCTCGAAAAAGCTCGGAAAGGGCAGGGTTTTCTTCGGAGTTTCCCCGGAGAGCGTCTTCAGGGAAATCGGCGCAAAGCCCGACTTCTCCGCGACGCGCGTTGACGGAAAAAAACTTGAAGATATAAAATACATACTGAGAAAGACTGAATCCGCCGACATCTACTTTGTAGCAAACCAGGCGGAAAGCGGATTGGCAACTCTCATAAACGCCGAATTTGCGTCCTCATGCCCGTCTCCCGAAATATGGGACGCCGAGACCGGGAAAATTATCCCTGCCGCTGTTTGGGATTCTTCTGGCGGGCGCACTGTCGCGCAGCTTGCGCTTTTGCCGAGGCAGTCGCTGTTTGTGGTTTTCAATAAGAATGCCGAGGCTCATCCGCACCTTAAAAAGGTTAAATGGGAGCCCGCAAAGAATCTCTCCGAGCGGCTTGTAGTTGAAAAGGCTCTATGGAGAAGTATAGACGGTTCGAAAGGCGCGGACGTGTCGGAGCTTGTGCGGTCAAAGATAAAAGACTCCTCGCTGAAATTGTCTGCAACAAGCGGAGAACTTGGCGGCGACGCCGCCCCGAATATGCCAAAAGTTCTCGAAGTCTTTTATTCAATCGACGGAAAGAAAGGTCGCTTGGCTGTCGACGAATGGAAGTCCGCAGAGATAAAATGTCCGCCGCTTTCCGAAAGCGGATTGCCCGACAGGGAATTTGCCGTAGAGCGCAGGGGCGGAAAATTGTTTTTGCGCGCTTGGGCGGAAGGCTCTTTTGAGGCTTTGTCGGCGGACGGGAAGGAGCTGAAAATAAATCCGGGCAAAATACCCGAGAAAATAGACTTGTCGTGCGGGTGGACTGTGGAGCTCAAAAATTCAGGCGTGGAGAAATTTCGCAAAAATAAGCTCGAATCGCTGTCAAAGAGCGGCAACCCGGACATAAGATATTTTTCTGGAACTGCGAGGTATTCAAAAAAATTCAACTTGCCCGAGGGATTTTTGTCGGAGCTTGTTGCCGTTGATTTGGATCTCGGCAAAGTGCGCGACATCGCCTGTGTGCGCCTTAACGGCAAGGACATTGGGAACCTATGGTATCCTCCTTATAGCAGGGAAGTGACAGAGGCCCTGAAAGAAGGCGAGAATATACTTGAAGTCGAGGTGGCCAACACATGGTTTAACCGCTTTGTCGGCGACGAAACGCTTCCGGAAGACGCCGAATGGAAACCGCGAAACTCGAACGGGCAGCTTTTAAAGTCTTTCCCCGACTGGTATATGAAAGACGAAAAGAGCCCGTCCGGCAGAAAGGCTTTCACAACTTTCAGAAATTGGAGCAAAGATTCCCCGCTTATAGAATCCGGCTTGATTGGGCCTGTTGTTTTGCGCCCTTCAAAACTATCTGCGTTAGAGCTGTAATTTCTTTATTTATGCGCGCATTTTTAACGCTGCGGCATGCGAAAGCCGCGGCCTAACTTTGCGCGTTTTCCGCATTTTTTTGAAAGATTTATTATAGGCATAAACGGAAAATTTTGCGGATAAAAAAGAATATTAAAATGGATAATTTTGTAGAGCGTCTTTGGCAGGTTCAAAAACATCTGCTGACTTGAAGCTATGGAAAATGCAATCTCCCTTGCGCGGGGTTTGGCGAAAAAATCCGCTAATTCCCGCACTTTATATTTTCTTTTTCAGGGGGAGCGTGGGATTCATTTTATAAAGTGTCTATTTTAAGAAAAACTGTTCTCGCGTTTGTGCGCATATGCAGACTTGCCGCACTAATTGAGCGATGCAAAGAATATTTGCACTGTAAACGGGCTGCCGCGCCTGCGTAAATTTGCCGCGAAAAGCTGGCTATAAAGAATTTTTGTGCTGTAAAAATATTTGGCAGCCATGCGCGCGTTGATTGTAATACTCAATGCTCCCGCCGCAAATTTTCATATCCCATGCGCAATGCTTTCTTTCGCCTATTAATGCGCAAAAATCTTCAAAGAAGTTTGCGCCAAAAAAACAAAAAACCCGAATCTGTTTTAGATTCGGGCTTTCCTGCTTTAAAATTATTTTGGCTAAGCAAAATTAGTAAGCGCCAAAGTGGAATACTGTCGTAGTGTCGTACGTTTCGCCGGGGCGCAGAATTGTCGAGGGAAAATCCTCGTTGTTTGGCGAGTCGGGGAAGTGCTGGGTCTCAAAGCACATTCCGTAGCGGAAGCGGTATTCCTTGCCGCCTTTGCCCTTTACTCCCTTCAAAAAGTTGCCTGCGTAAAACTGCATTCCGGGTTCGGTTGTGGAAACGGTCATTTCCCTTCCGGATACGGGCTCGTAAACGTGCGCGGCAAACGTCAGCGCCTTCGGGTTTTTGGGATCTTTATTCAACACCCAGTTGTGGTCGTAGCCGTTTGCCCCCTTCAACTGCGGGTCGTCAAATTCTATGCGCGAGCCCACTTGGCGGGGATTGCGAAAATCAAACGGAGTTCCCTGCACATCTTTAAGACCGCCCGTCGGAATGAGGAATTTCTTTGATACGGGTGTAAATTTGTCGGCATTTATAGTAAGCTCGTGGTTGGCGACGCTCCCCTTTCCCTCTCCGGCGAGATTAAAGTAGGAGTGGTTTGTCAGGTTGCAGATTGTGGGTTTGTCGGTAGTTGCCTTGTAGTTTATGGTCAGGTTGTTTGAATTGTCGAGCGTGTAGGTGACAGCCACTTTTAGCGTTCCGGGATACCCTTGCTCGCCGTCCGGGGAGACGAGGTTGAGCTTTAATGTTGCGCACTTGGAATTCGCAGAGCCTTCAGCGTCCCAAACCCTGCTGTCGAAGCCAATTTTGCCGCCGTGTATGTGGTTTACCCCGCCGTCGTTTTTGGGCAGATTATAGGTTTTGCCGTCTATTGAAAATTCGCCCTCAGATATGCGGTTGCCGTACCTGCCTATGAGCGCGCCGAAATACGAGTGGTCGGGGCTGTCGTAGCGGCTCAGCGAATCAAAGCCGAGAACCACGTCGCCGAATTGCCCGTTGCGGTCCGGCGCGAGTATTTGCACTATGCGCCCTCCGAAATTCGTTATTTTTACGGTGAGCCCCTTGTCATTTTTCATCGTAAACAGCTTGACAGGAGTCCCGTCTTTTGTCTTGCCCCAGTCGGTCTCGGTTATGCTTTGCGAGAATGCCGCGGCGGCAATCGCCGCTAGCGAGAATAAGGTGTATATTGTCTTTTTCATATTTGTGATTTTATAAATTCCGCTGTTTGTGAGAAAGCCTTGCCGCGGTGGCTTATGGAATTCTTCTCGCGCTCGGTGAGTTCGGCTGTGGTTTTCCCGCGCTCCGGGAGCAGAAAAAGAGGATCGTATCCAAACCCGCGCTCGCCGCGCTCCGATTTGTCTATGACACCTTCAATCTTCCCTGTAAAGACTTTTTCAATTCCGTTGGGGCATTCGAGGGCTATCGCGCAGACGAACCTTGCGGTACGGTCGGGCATGGGCACGCCTTCGAGGTTTTTTAGAAGCTTTTTGTTGTTGGCGGCGTCCGCCCCATCGCCTTTTATGCCCGCGTACCTTGCAGACATTACGCCGGGCTCTCCGCCGAGAAAGTCGACGCATAATCCGCTGTCGTCCGCCATTATAAAGCAGCCTTTGGGTGCGATTTTTGCAGCGGCGCGCGCCTTTATAAGCGCGTTTTCTGAAAATGTTTTGCCGTCTTCTTCGGGCGGCTCAAATCCGCTTAATTCGCCCGCTCCGAATACGTCGCAGTCGAGCTTGGCGTTTGCAAACATCTCGCGGAATTCGGATATCTTGTGCGCGTTGGAAGTTGCTATGCAAATTTTTATACGGCTCATTTTTCCTCCGCGCTGTAATCCGGCCTGTCGGCAAGAAGTTTTACTTTAAGGGCCGGCACTTCCACAAATTCGGCTCCTTCCGCAGTGTCGAGCGCGGCTTCGAGCGCGCCCATTTTTGCGTCAAAGTTGTCTATTGTGGATACAAACACCGCTTCGGGAGTCGCGGCACGAACGGCCGCCCCCCATTCGGGCTCGCCCTGGTGGCTCAATATTATGTGCTCCAATCTCAACAGTATGTCCGCAGGCAGCGCGTTTTTAATTCCCGCCCGCCTGACTATCCTGTACCCGAGAACGACATGCCCCTGCAATATCCCCTCGCGCGTGCGGTCGGTCACAAGCCCCTGCGAATATTCCACAGTTTTTCCTATATCGTGCAGTATGCAGCCGGCTATCGCCAAATCGGCGTCGACAAACGGATATAGGGGCAAGAGCTTGTCGGCCATTCGCGCCATTTTCAAGGAATGCTCTAGCAATCCATACATGTATGCGTGGTGCATTTTTACGGCGGCAGTCGAGGTAAAGAAAGTTTCGCGCTCGTTTAGGGCGTAGATTACCGTGCCGCGCAGGGCTTCGTTTGATATTTTGCCGGCATAGTCGAGCAGCTCAGCTTTCATCGCGGCGGGGTCGTATTTCGACACGGCAACCAAAAAAGGCATTTCCGCCGCAGTCTCCTCGTCCGAGAGCTTGCGCGCGGACTCTATTTTGGGGCTTGGCCTCCCGTTAAAAAAATCGACGCTTGCGCATATCTCGAATGCTGTGCCTACGGGGGCGTCCTGCAAGACGGCGTACGTCGGCGCCCCGTTGAAGCACATCGCGGTCATTGAACCGGAGTTGTCGACAAATTCCAGCACGAGAAATTCCGTATTGTTCTTCGCAGTTTTTACGGTTTTCGAGCGCAACAGGACAGTAGCTGTAAATGTCTTGCGCCTGTCTTGTTCGCCGAAATTTTTAAGCTCTGAAAGCCTTATTTTCACTTTACTTCTCCATCTCTATGACGAGGCTCGACCATTCCCCCATAACCGCGGATTCTATTGACTTTGCCCTCTTGCACCTGCTTGCAAAACATTCTTTGACTTCGTCGTTTTCTGCGGCGAGAATCCCGCTGAGTATGAGCCTTCCGCCGGGGTTTACAGCGTCTATCAGGTTGTCGGCGTATATGCACAAAACATCGGAAATTATATTCGCAAGCAGAATGTCCGCCTTCCTCCCGGCGAGCGCCATTTCTATCCCCGAGTGGACAAACTCTATCGCGCCCTTTGGTATTGCGTTAAATTCGGCGTTTTCAATGCTTACTTTCACGGCTTCCGGGTCGCGGTCAAATCCGAACACTTTTCTTGCGCCCAAAAGGTACGCGCTAATAGCCAAAATTCCGGAGCCGCAGCCTGCGTCTATGACGGACTTATCTTTGGGGTTGTCCGCAAGGGCGTCTATCAATGCCATTGCGCAGAGCCTTGTTGTCGGGTGGTCGCCCGTTCCGAAGGCCATTCTGGCGTCGAAGTAGAGCGCCTTGTCGGATTCGGGCACGCGGTATTCGCCCTTCATCCAGAC
>OKXB01002274.1_pt1 | contig 15803 bp, 13 predicted proteins | sample 1601731 | NCBI WGS metagenome assembly OKXB01 (sample SAMN04414077, study PRJEB24778) | human gut metagenome | material: faecal | host: Homo sapiens | reverse complement strand
TTCTTCTGTTTCAGATAAGCGGAGCAGACAGCGCTCGGCACGACGAGTAGTTGTACGCGCGATGTCCAAAGCAGCTGATCCGGGGGTGCCTCCGGGGATGATAAAATGACTCAAAGGCTGGAGCATATTATCGAATTTATCGATAGTTTCTTCAAACATTTTCACATGCTCTTCTTTGATATAAGGCTCAGGCAAATTCAAGCTTGCTATATCAGCCATCAGTGACATCAGAAGCTGCTGAACTTTGTAAATCGTTTCCCTGACATCTTCGCGTCTGACTGTAGCTCTTGCCAGGCCAAGCGCCGAACTGATCTCATCAACTGTACCGTAAGCTTCAACTCTCATGCTTTGTTTTGGTACGCGTTCGCCTGTATAAAGTCCGGTAGTGCCTTTGTCACCAGTTCTGGTATATACTGCTGCTTTCATTTTGTCACCATCCTTCCGGAAAATTTTAAATTAATAAATTTCTTCAGCTTTAAAGAAATTTTTGATTTCGCGTGCAGCGGATTCTTCACTGTCACTGCCATGAACGATATTTTCGCCGATAGTCAGCGCGTAATCGCCGCGGATAGAACCAGGAACAGAATCTAACGGATTAGTAGCACCCATCTGGCCACGAACCGCTTTAATTGCATTCTCACCGGAAATAACCATTGCTGCAACAGGGCCGGAAGTAATAAATTCAACCAATTCACCAAAGAAAGGTTTGCCTTCATGTTCAGCATAATGATATTTAGCTTGTTCTTCAGTGATTTTTACTAATTTTAAAGCCGAAACTTTCAAGCCGCGGCGTTCAAAACGAGCGATGATTTCACCAATCAGATTTTTTTTGACACCATCGGGTTTTACGAGTACGAGTGTTTGTTGCATTGGAATCTCTCCTATCTAGACTATTTTAATTTATACTAAATCGCAAAACGATTTTAGCCTTTTAAAAGCTGCTGATACTTTTTCTTATCCAGTTTCTCGATCATTGCTGTGATCAGCTGAACAGCACCTTGATAATCATCCATATGAATAATGGATTGATGACTATGTATATAACGGGTAGGGATACTGAATGTTAATGTCAAAACACCGGCATCGTGTAAATGTATACGACCGCCATCAGTAGCACCGCCCTCTGAAATACTGATCTGTGTTGGCAGCTTCAATTCTTCAGCAACTTCTTTTGCAAAATCACGCAATGCTGTATTGGGAATCATACCAGCATCAAAAATTGTTATAGCAATACCCTTTCCCAATTTCGCAGGAGCTACATCATCACTTACACCTGGCGTACCACCAGACACACATGTATCAATAACGAAAGCAACATCAGGGCTCAGCAGATTAACGCTTGTTTGAGCACCACGTAACCCGACCTCTTCCTGTACTGTCGCTACACCATATACAGTATTAGGATGCTTTGTGCCGATATTTTCCATAACGTCTGCCATGACTGCACAGCCGATGCGATTATCCCAGGCTTTACCAAGCAGAGTTTTACCATCGCCCATAACTGCAAATTCAGCATATGGCGTCACTGGACAGCCTTCGAAAACTCCTAAATTGCGAGCCATGTCTTCGTCGGCAGCTCCAATATCAATATACATATCGCGCTTGGCAACCACTTTTGTTCGTTCTTCCGGTGTCAGTATATGTGGAGGTTTACTGCCGATAACGCCAACAAGATCACCCTTGCTGCCGTGTACAGTAACGCGCTGGCTCAGCATAACCTGCTCCCACCAGCCACCTAAACAAGTAAATTTTAAAAAACCTTCTTTTGTTATATGCTTAACCATAAAACCAATTTCATCCATATGGCTGGCAAGCATAATTTTTGGCAAGTCCTTGCCTTGACCTTCATTAGTAAAAACAGCGCTGCCTAATTTATCATAAGATACTTTGGCTTTGCCCTGCAGCCGCTTTTGAAGCAAATTTTTAATTGGTGTTTCAAATCCTGAAACACCGCAGGTTTCAGAAAGCTGTTTTAACCAAGTTAATTTTTTATCCAATTATTTCGCACCTCCACTGCTGCGCATAGCTTTGGCCTGCGCGCGTAACCGTGCCACACGGTCTGCGGTGCTGGGATGTGTACTGAATAACTGCTGCATATCTTTTGCGCTAAAGGGGCAAATGATAAACATATGAGCAGTATTTTCAGTAGCTCCCGGCATCGTTCTGTTTTTTGCATACGATTCTATTTTCAGCAAAGCGTCAGCCAAAGCATCCGGATTACCGCTTAACTCACCACCGGATTTATCAGCCATATATTCCCTCGAACGCGAAACAGCCATCTGAATAATACCTGCAGCCAAAGGCGCCAGTATCATCATAGCCAAACCAACAATAGCACTGCTGCTGCTATTGCGGTCTCTGTCGCCACCACCAAAGAACATCCCCCAGTGAGATAGCGTCGTAATAATACCTGCCATAGATGCAGCTATTGTACCGATTAAAATATCACCATGTTTGACATGACTCAATTCATGTGCCAAAACGCCTTCAATCTCATCTTTATCTAAGGCATTGGCCAAAGCGGTAGTTACTGCAACCGCAGCATGTTCAGGGTTACGGCCGGTTGCAAATGCATTCGGCACAGGGCTGTCAATAATATATACTTTAGGCATCGGCAAATTGCCTCTTTCCGCCAAACGCTGCACCATTTTATATAAAGCAGGCGCACTTTTTTCATCAACCTGTTTGGCATTATACTGTGCCAAAACCAGTTTATCGCTGTTCCAGTACGAAAATAGATTCATGGCGAGGGAGATGATAAGCATCATCATCATACCGCGGGCACCGCCGAAATAATCTCCGACCAGTACCAATAACACAGTAAGAGCCGTCATTAAAAAAGCTGTTCTCATACTTTTTTGTTCCTCCTCAAAATAAAAACTATCGAACATTATCTATAAGACCTGCGTAAGTCTTATAGCATATTATACCAATTACTGCACTATTTTTCAATTTGCGCTTTAACAGCTGTCAACATATTTTCACTGTTTTCACGAACTTTTTTCTTTAAAATAGGATTTAACAGCCCGGCAATCATCGGAATACCGAATTCAAAATCTACCAGCAGGGAAACTTCTGTCCCTTCACTCACAGGTACAAGTCTCCATTCCCCTTCCATTTTTTTCAAATCACCCTCGGTCTGACAATAAGTGATACGCATTTCTTCCGGATAAAAGGTATCGCGTTCAGTCCAGACGATTTTACGACCATCAACATTAGATACCCAATGTGAAACAGTAGTATTTTCTCCGCGTTCTAAAATTTCTACACTCACCAGATCATGCATAAAAGAGGGGTAAGCTTCCATATTTTTTATGATTTCAAAAATAGGCTTACTATCGCCGTTGATCACAATCTTTGTTTCTACGCAAGGCATAATTCTGCTCCTTTTATAAATCTTCAATCACTTCAGCCGTACTGCTGACAGCTTCTCTAAAGATAGTCAAAACCTGATCAATAACATCTGTAGGCATGATCAGAGGCGGTTCAATACGAATAACTTTAGGATTATTTAGAGTATAAGCAATAATAACTCGTTTATCGATCATCAGCGACATCAGCATTCCACCGGCGCCTTCTTTTGTAAGCTCAATTCCGATCATCATTCCGCGGCCGCGGATCTCTGCGATGACCGAAGGATAATCTTTTTGAATTGATTCCAACCCTTTTTTAAAGTATGCCCCCGCCGCAGCACTGCGATCCAGCACATCATTTTTTTCAATGTAATTCAGCGCAGCATTGGCAGCAGCACACGCTAATTGATTACCGCCAAAAGTTGAAGTGTGTAAAAAAGGTGCTTCTATTAATCCAGCCCAGGCATCAGCCGTAGCGGTTATAGCTCCGATCGGCATCACCCCTCCACCTAACGCTTTAGCCGTAGCCATGATATCCGGAGTTATCTGCTCATGTTCAACCCCAAACCAGGTCCCGGTTCTGCCAATACCAGTCTGTACTTCGTCCGCAATCAGTAAAGTACCGTATTGGTCACATAACTCTCTTACTGCTTTAAAATAACCTGCCGGCGGAACGATGATGCCGCCTTCCCCTTGAATCGGCTCTAAAATAACGGCAGCTGTTTCTTCATCAATAGTTTCAGCAAGATCATCTATATCCCCATATTCTACATGTGTAAAATTATCCAGCAGCGGTTTAAACGGATCTCTAAACAAATCTCTTCCAGTAGCTGTCAACGAACCAAAAGTTTTTCCGTGAAACGCATTCCTTGCCGCAATAAACTTTTTCCTTTTTGTAGCCAGTCGCGCAACCTTCAGGCATCCCTCAACAGCTTCTGTACCGCTGTTAACGAAAAAACTGTATTGCAAAGCACCGGAAGTAATTAAAGCCAGTTTTTCAGCCAGGTCTGCCATAGGTCTGTTAAAAAGCACTTTACCGCTCATTGGCATTTTATGCAGTTCTGCTTCTACAGCAGCTACGACATCAGGATTGCGATGTCCTAACGCAAACATTCCGTAGCCGCCAAGACAATCAATGAACTGTTTGCCCTCGCTGTCAGTTATAGTCCACCCCTCTGCATATCCTTCAACGCTTGCCAATCCCATAAACCGAAATAATTTCGCCTGAGCAGGGTTAATATATTTTTCATATTTACTGATCGTTTCTTCAACATACATATGTATAATCCTCCGACTACTTCAATAAACTACTTACAGGGACTAATTGAATACCAGATGCATTTACCTCGTCGATAACTTTGCTCCACGCTGCGGCAGTATGCGGTCTGGCATGACAAATGGCAATAGCGCTTCCATTTCTGTCCGCCATTTCTACAGCCTGCCATATTTTAGCAATAATGTCATCTTCGTCGGAACTGTTGTCCAAAAATATATTGTTACGGGCAGTAGGAACACCCATACTGCGTGCGACCTGATCACCTATAGATTTAGAGTATGTACTGCTGTCTACAAAAAACAAGCCTTGTTGTTTTAAAACTTTCAATACAGCTTTCATCGTTGCTTCATTACTTGTTGCTTTAGAACCCTGATGATTATTGACACCTTCGATACCTGGTAAACTATCTACCGCTTTCCGAGTTAATTGCTGCACCTGTTCAGCAGTCATATCAGTCAAGATTGTAATCTTACCCTCAGACATAGCTGTTCTGTCCATAGGTTCCATAGGCAAATGCAGCATCGCAGTCTGACCGCCGCCTTTTATAACATGCAAAGCGTCACTGCTGAAATCTTTATAGGGAAGAATAGCGTAACTGAAAGGCGCATTCAAATTGACCAGCTTTCTCACCGGTGCCAGATCGTAACCACAATCGTCAATAATGACAGCCAATTTTCCATGATATTTCTGAGCAGTTTTTTTGTCATCTTTCTTCGTACTTTCGTCTTCTTTGATATCTTTATCTTCTTTAGTCAGATTTAAGTTATGATAAAAGTAAACCGTATCGGTGATAAAATTCATTTTACCAGTTCCTGCTTTAGCTGAAATAGCAATTTCCATACGTACAGCTTCCCAACCATTATAAGTAGCCTCACGCTGATTGAAAACAATCATTTTCGTACCGGAAATCTTTTCGCCAAGCCAGGCTGCCGCACCTTCTAATCCAGTACTTGGCGGAACTCCAATAGCCAGCTGCCGCTTATTCCAGACAACTTCTCCACCTGTTTCTTTCATACGTTCGTGCTGATCTTCACGACCATTATCAGTTAACTGCCAGTTATCCTTCGATAATAAAATATCATCGACTGCCCTATGCGCTTCTTTGGACTCTTCCCGCAAATCAACCGAAGAAGAACCAGTCAAGCCTTTATCAAGCACATCTTTTTCTCCGTCTCTGCTCGCCGCATAATAAATGCCTCCAGCAACAGCTATAGCTAATAATACTAAAATCAAAGTCAGTACAAAACCTCCTCCTGACCCTTTTTTTCTATTAGTCCTTCTTGCCATAGTAGCCTCCTCTATGCCCGCGGATGCGCTTTTTCATAAATATCGCGCAGGCGTTTATTTGTCAAATGCGTATATATCTGTGTCGTAGAAATATCCGAATGCCCTAAAAGCTCCTGGACAGACCGCAGATCAGCACCATTGTCAAGTAAATGTGTTGCAAAGGAATGCCTTAGCATATGTGGTGTAAGCTCCTTATTTAATCCTGCCTGATGCCCATAACCGCGAATGATTTGCCAAAACCTCTGCCTTGTCATTTCATTTCCGCTCATACTTAAAAATAAATTCTTTACATTAGGATTTTTAGTATGAAGCAGTTTGGGCCTTACCACATTCAGATATTTATCCAAATATTCAACTGCTATGCCGCCAATGGGTATTAACCGCTCTTTAGATCCTTTACCGAAAGCGATGATATACTTCATTTGCAGATTAACGCCGCTGACAGGCAAACCCAATAATTCAGAAACACGCATTCCCGTTGCATAAAGCACTTCCAGCATCGTTCTGTCACGATAGCCTTCATCCGTTCTCAAATCAGGCTGTTCCAAAAGCTTCAAAACCTCTTCCTGATTTAAAACTTTTGGCAGCTTGATACCTTTTGTTCCAGCTTCTACAACTTCCGCAGGATCAATCTCCAAATACCCTTCTGCTGTCATAAAACGATAAAAAGATTTTATAGCAGCAAGTTTTCTGGCAATCGTTGCTGCGGCTAAACCTTTATTTTTCAAACCTGTCATATAGCGAATAACCTGCTCACGCGATACAGTTGCCAAGGCGTCATTATCCTTTAATCCTAAAGCTTCTTTAAACAAACGTAAATCACGCTCATAAGCTAATCTTGTATTTGATGCTAAGCCTAATTCAACTGTCAGATATTCAAAAAATAAATTTAATTTATCGTTCATATTTCATCCTCAAAAAAGAAAAACAACGCTCAAGCGCTGTTTTTCAAAACATTATTGTTCGCGCTTCTCTGGCTGCATAATTGTAATATTAGCAGCCGGCGAAATAGTCGATATAGCGTGCTTATAAACAAGCTGTTGTTTGCCTTCATTTTCAATAATAACAGTAAAGTTATCAAAACCTCTTACCAGACCTCTTATTTGGAACCCATTAATCAGGTAAATAATGACGCCAAGGTTTTCCTTACGCACATGATTTAAAAAACTGTCCTGTAAATTCATTGCCGGCTTTGGTCCACTATTATTCATAACTTTCCCCTCCAAAATAATTTCTATCTATTGTTATAATTTTACCGCAATTTAAACTTTTCCACAAGCGTTTGCTGCATCTCGTCAATAATCTTTTCATACACAGGCTCTTTTTCCAAATCAAACCATTTAATATACGGCATCTGACGATACCAGGTAAATTGGCGTTTAGCGAAATTACGTGTCGCCTGTTTCAATTTCTCAACTGCTGCCAATTTATCCATCTGGCCTTGTAGATACCAGACTATTTGTCTGTAACCAATGCTGCGCATCGACTGAGCATCCAATGATAGCCCACTGTCGAGTAAAGATTTAGTTTCCTCTACCAGACCCTCTGCCATCATTTTATCAACTCTGGCATTGATCCGCGCATATAAACTTTCTCGTTCCATTCGCAGACCAAAAACAACAGTTTCATAAGGCCATTCCTCCGACTTCCTATGAGCTATTTTTTCACCACTCTGTGCTGCTTCAATAGCTCTGATAATTCTTCTGCGATCATTTGTATGTAATCTTGAAGCGGCCTCCAGGTCAAGTGCCTGCAGTTTTTCATACAAGGCGCTGTTGCCGTGTTCTTCAGCAAATGCTTCCAATTCACTGCGTAGTTCACTGCATCCTTCAACAGTATTAAATTCATAATTTTCAAGCAGGGCCTTGATATAAAGACCAGTACCGCCAACAATTACAGGTAATTTACCGCGACTATTGATATCAGCAATTATTTTTTCCGCTTTTTCTTTAAAATCAACAACGCTAAAAGCAGCATCCGGCGGCAAAATATCGATTAAATGGTGCGGTACTGCCGCCAGTTCTTCAGCAGAAGGTTTAGCTGTACCAATATCCATTCTTTGATATACAAGCATGGAATCACCGGAAATTATCTCGCCATTCAGACGTTTGGCTAAGGCTATCCCGCAATGGCTTTTGCCTGTTGCAGTAGGACCTAAAATGACTGCAACTCTCGGTTTCATGCCGTTACCTCCTTCGGATACCATATTTTACACGGCTATAACGGCCGCCCAGAATTTCCGTACACCCTAAAGCTTCCAATAATTTTTGTCCGCGTTCTTTAACCACTACACAAGGAGCTACTCTAAGTGCCGCCTTAACAGTCGCTTCTGTTAACGGTTTCTCACAGGAAATAGGCCTCAATGGCTCCATATTTGAAGAAGCATTTATTGGTATTCGAAACATTGGGTCAAAATAAACAACATCAAAGCTGTCGGCTGGCAAAGTGTACAAATACTCATCTGCTTCCGCATATACCGTTTCTATTCTGCGCATGGCGTTGTTTAAATCAACATCTTCAGCCTGATAATTCTGCAGACCTTCGCTGACTACAAAATGTAACAACGGCGAAGCCTCAACAGCACAAACAGTTCCTGTCCGGCCTGTAATAAAACTGGCAACAACAGCATCACTTGCCAGCCCCATCGTACAATCCAGCACTCTCATTCCCGGTTTAAGAGCCAATGCAGCACTAAAGTGATCGGACTCGTGCTTTTTTAAACGCTGTACACGCAAAACGGCCATACTTGGATGAAAAAAGAAAGTTCCAGAAGCAGTATATACCTGCGGGCCTTTATTTGTTGCTACTAAAAGTGCTTCTACCCGTTCTTGATCTAGTAAAAACCCCAAAGACCCACTACTGCCACGTTCCACATATTTTACACCAAATTTTGCTGCCCATGTTTGCGCAAGTTTTTCTAAGGCAACATTTTCACTGCGTCCAACTGTTACTGCAAATTTAAACGTTTTCTGCATGTTTAAGTTCGCTTAAACATCTTGTATAACTCGGCAGAATTTATTTCAACCATACACGGTCTGCCGTGAGGACAAGTAAAAGGATGCTCTGTATTGCAAAGATCAATAATCAGCTGTCGCATTTGCCGCATATTCAGCACCTCACCGGCTTTAATTGCTGCTTTGCAAGCAGTCATATGTAAAATATTCTGACGCAAATCACTGGGATTAATCGTTCTTAATTCACTCAGCATTTGAGTAATTTCACGCACAAAGTCCTCGGCATCATCAGCCTTAATATCTGAAGGCAAGCTTGAAACGCGCAGCATAGATTCGCCTGCAGCCTCAATATCGACACCCAAGCGCAGAAATTCTTCCCGATGTTCCTCTATCAAATTTACATCCTGAGCAGTAACATCGATATATAAAGGAATCAACATCTGCTGGGCCGGAATATCATTATGGGACGCAACAAGCTTATCGTATAAAATGCGCTCATGCGCGGCATGCTGGTCAACCAAAAACAAAGAATCATCAGATTGGGCAACAATAAAAGTTCTGTCAATCTGTCCCAATGGCCAAATCGTATCAACACCACTATCGGTATCAGTGAAGTCGATAATATTAGAAGCAATGTTATCCTGCTTGTCAAAAACATCACGAGTTTCACTGATCGTATAAACAGGCTCCGTTTTTGGAGGCCTGTATGTGTATTCAGGTTCTTTCCAAACGCTTTGCTGTTGTGGCTTGTAAGCCGAGTAAACCTCAGCCTTTGCTGTACTGATATTTGTCTCAGTTGTTTTTAAAGCCGGCAACTCTGTCTCAGGCACTTTAGTTTCAACGGCTGGTGTTTCAACAACTATCGATGGTTCTGTTGCTGCCACAACTGCTTCAGCAGACTTGAATACCTGCAGTTCAGAATCATCCAATAATGCCAGGCCCTGAGGTTTAGCGCTCATAGGTCTTGTCAGTGCATCAGTCAAAGCTTTATACATCGCTTTATAAACAGTACTGTCATCGCTGAACTTAATTTCACTCTTCTGAGGATGTACGTTAACATCAATACTTTCAGTATCGACGGTAATATTCAAAACAGCAAAAGGGAAACCGCTTTTCGGAATCTGAGACTGATAGGCATGATCAATCGCCTTGGCGATCATTCTGTTAGTAATGATACGTCCGTTTACCAGCAACGTCTGCCATTGACGCGTGCCTTTTAGTAAAGTAGGTTTACCAATAAAACCTCTTACCTTAACTTCGCTGTCAGCAAAATCAACGGTCAAAAGCTCCTCACTAACATTTTTACCATATAGTGCCTTAACAGTATCAACTAAATCTCCGTTACCCGGCGTACTCAAAACCTCTTTATCATTGCTGACAAGCTTAAACCGCACATCAGGGCGTGATAAAGCCAATTTTGTGATCAATTCACTGATATAACGGCTTTCAGTCTGTACAGTACGTAAAAATTTACGCCTGGCCGGAACATTAAAAAATAAATTCTCAACAATAATCGTCGTACCAGTGTGCCCGCCAGTAGCAATACATTCTGCCTGATCGCCGCCTTCAATTTTTATTGAAGTAGCAAACTCCTCGGTAACAGGACGTGTCAGCAGCTGGAAGTTACTAACAGAAGCAATACTCGGCAACGCTTCACCGCGAAATCCTAAAGTGTTCAAATGCAGCAGGTCTTCAGCAACTCTGATTTTGCTTGTAGCGTGCCTTAAAACTGCTAATTTTGCATTTTCTTCCGACATACCGCTGCCATTATCGACAACACGAATATATTCTGTACCGCCACCAAAAATAGTGACCTCGATGTTATCTGCGCCTGCATCCAAAGAGTTTTCTACAAGCTCCTTTACTACAGAAGCAGGTTTTTCAACAACTTCACCGGCAGCGATCTGATTCGCTGTATTTTGATCTAATAACTGCACTTTTTGTTCGTTCATAATTCACCGCCTTCCCTTTTTGCTTCATCCTGCAATTTATACAAAGCATTCAAGGCTTCGATTGGCGTCATCGCCATAACATCCATTTTTAAAATCTGCTGCTGCAGACTGCTGTCAAACAATGATCCCATAGGTGCTGTTTCTTTTTCTGCCCTGGGTGTTATCTGAACGCTGCAGGCAGTTTCACAATTATCATATTCTTCCAGAATATCCTGGGCCCTGTCAATGACCTTTTTAGGCAGTCCTGCCAGCCTTGCCACATGTACGCCATAACTGCGGTCAGTACCGCCGGGCACGATTCTGCGCAAAAAGACAATATCATTACCACGTTCTTTAACTGCCACAGAATAGTTTTTTACTCCGTTCATCACGTCTTCCAACGCGATCAACTGATGATAATGTGTAGCAAATAATGTTTTTGCTTTTATTTTCTCATGAATAAACTCCATGACAGCACGTGCAATACTCATACCGTCAAAAGTACTTGTACCACGTCCAACCTCATCCAAAATAATCAAACTGTCTTTAGTTGCGTATCTGAGAATCTGTGCAACTTCATTCATTTCTACCATGAATGTACTTTGACCAGTCGCCAAATCGTCACTGGCACCGACACGGGTAAAAATCTTATCTACCGGGCAAATAGTTGCCTGACGTGCGGGAATAAAGCTGCCCATCTGTGTCATCAAGACCAGCAGAGCAACTTGGCGCATATAGGTCGATTTACCTGCCATATTCGGTCCTGTAATAATAATCATACGTTCATCATTATTATTGAGGGTTGTATTATTAGGAACGAAAATCTCACGTTCCAATAAACGCTCTACAACAGGATGACGACCGTCATAAATCTTTATTTCACTGCGATTATTCAATTCCGGACACACATAGTTGTATTTAAATGCTACTTCCGCCAACGATACTAAAACATCAATATTGGCCAAAGCACGAGCAGTTTCCTGCATTTGAACAATCTGAGACCTTATTTTTTCGCGCAGCTGTGTAAAAATATAATATTCAAGCTGTTCGATTTTTTCTTTAGCGCTTAAAATTTTATTCTCAAAATCTTTTAATTCCGGGACAATATACCGTTCAGCATTTACAAGTGTTTGCTTACGTACAAAATAATCCGGTACATTTGCACTTTGACCTTTAGATACCTCGATATAATAACCAAAAACTTTATTATAACCAACCTTTAAGGTTTTGATACCAGTTTCTTCTTTAATCTTAAGTTCAAAATTCTGCATCCATGTTTTGTTATCACTGGCAATTGAATGCAGTTCATCTAACTCTAAATCAAAGCCACTGCGGATCATGCCCCCTTCACGTACGGAAAAGGGCGGCTCATCAACAATTGCTGCCAGCAAAGTAGTAAACAGCTCCTGATGCAAATGTACATCTTCGCATAACTGCTGTAAAAGTTTACTGTTACAATATCTTAGTAAGCTTTTTATTTCTGGAAGCACCGCCAGCGAAGAACGCAATGAAACCAGATCACGTGCATTAGCACTGCCAACTTCGATACGTGAAACTATTCGTTCCAAATCAAAAATTGCTTTTAATTTATCCTGCAGATTACCGCGCATCTGTACATTTGTCAGCAATTCTCCTACCGCTTCCTGCCTTGACCTTATCTGTGATAAATCAAGCAAAGGACATTCTATCCAATTCCTGAGTTTACGGGCACCCATGGAAGTAGAGGTAAAATCAAGCACATCTAATAATGTACCTCGTTTAGAACCATCACGCATATTCTTTATAAGTTCTAAATTTCTAACAGCTGTTGCATCCAAATTCATAAACTGCTCTTTAGCTATGCGCGATAAGCTGTTAATATGCGACAAATCAGCTTTAACGGTCACATGCAGATAACGCAGTAAATGTTCTACTGTATCATGTACTAAAGTATCGGCAACATCATCACTGCCAAAATGCTGCGCAAAATACTGCGGTGCACCTTCTTCTTCCTGATATACAGAAACAGCACACTCTGGAACTTTACTTTTGATCCAAGCTGCTAAATTTTCCCAGTTTACAATACCGCTATACGCAACTAACTCTGCCGGTTGAATGCGAAACAATTGTTCCTGTATCGCCATTAAACGCTCTTCACCAGCAGCACTGAACCATTGGCATTCACCGGTAGAAATATCGGCAGCAGCAAGACATAATTCACTGCCATCCTCCTGCAGGAAGACTAAATATCTGTTGTGCTTATCATCTAAAAGCTGTTCACTCAAAACAGTGCCCGGTGTAATGATCTTAACAACCTTGCGTTCAACTATCCCTTTAGCCGCTTTAGGGTCTTCCACCTGCTCACAAATTGCGATGCGGTAACCTTTTTTGATCAGTTTTGCAATATAATTATCGACAGAATGATAAGGCACACCACACATCGGTATCTTTTCTTCCATACCGCCGGCACGCCCAGTCAAAGTAATATTTAATTCTCTGGAGGCAGTCAGCGCATCCTCAAAAAACATTTCATAAAAATCGCCTAAACGGAAAAACAGCAATTCATCCTCATGCTGACGCTTTACTTCAAGGTACTGCTGCACCATCGGCGTATAAGCAGTTGTCATTCTACCGCCTTCCCTTTCAAAAGCCAGGTCTGCGCAGTTTCAATTTGCACCTGCACTTTATCCCCCAGCTCAAAATCACGACCTTCGACTGGCCATAAAACCAGCTTATTTGTACGCGTTCTTCCGCTCCATACTTTATTATTATTACTTGGGCCTTCAGCTAAAACTTCCAGTGTTTTGCCAACCAGAGCTTCATTACGCTGCAAGCTTGAAATATTCTGGGCTTCCATCAATAAATTCAGCCTAGCTTTTTTTATCTCTAACGTAACCTGTTCTTCCATCGCCGCAGCCGGTGTTCCAGAACGCTTGGAATAAATAAAGGTGAACGCAGCATCAAAACCAACTTCTTTTACTAAATTCAACGTATCATTAAAATCAGCTTCTGTTTCACCCGGAAAACCGACAATGATATCCGTTGTAATAGCAGCTTCAGGCACATAATGTCTGATCATGGCTACAAGCTCTAAATATTTTTCTCGTGTATAACCGCGGTTCATTGCTTTCAAAATTTTATTGCTGCCAGATTGAAACGGGATATGAAAGTTTTCGCAAATATGCTCACATTCGGCAACTGCTTTGATAACATCTTCGTGCATATCACGCGGATGACTCGTCATATAGCGAATCCGTTCCACTCCAGGGATTTCATTTACACGGCGCAGTAATTTAGCAAACTGGTCTTTCACACCAAAATCTTTCCCATAAGAATTTACATTTTGCCCTAACAGCGTAAATTCTTTATACCCCTTAACAACAGCCTGCCTAACCTCATCTACAATATTTTCTATACTGCGGCTGCGTTCACGCCCACGTACATAAGGAACAATGCAATACGTACAAAAATTATTGCAGCCATACATAATAGGAATCCAGGCTGAAAAACCGCTTTGACGAATACGCTCACCCTCAAATTCGCTTTCTTTTACTTCCAAACTGTTATAAACACGCTCGCCCTTTTCAGACAAATACTCAGAAAGTATTTCTTTAAACCCGTTGACATGAGCCGTGCCGATCAGCAAATCAATTTGCGGATGTTTTTTTATAAGCTTCTCACCATCTTTTTGTGCCATACACCCGGCAACACAAACTATCTGCCCCGGATGATTAGCTTTGACCCCTTTCAATTCACCAATTTTCCCTAAAATACGCTTTTCCGCACTCTCACGCACACAACAGGTATTTACTACCACAACATCTGCATCATGAAAATCCTCAGCAGCTTTATAACCAAGCTCCTGCAGCTGCCCAGCATAATGCTCAGCGTCACTTTCGTTCATCTGGCAGCCATAATTTAAAATTGCATAAGTTTTTGCAGTCACTGAATACACCTCATATTAAAATTGAAACTGCATATGGGCAGCCTCTCAAAATTATCTATATTATATTATTATACCTTTTTCGGTTAGCAGTGGCAAATTTTAACTATTAAAATTTTAACAAAAAAGCAGAGCATATGCTCTGCTTTACAACATTCTACTTCATTCTACTTCTATACCAGGCCACAGTTTCATCCAACGCTTCTTTAAAAGCATATTGCGGAGTCCAGTCCAATTCATTTTTTATTTTTTCACAATCCATAGGATATCTTAAATCATGCCCTGCTCTATCTTCTGTAAATTCAATTGCATTTTCATCAGCCTCTTCTTTTGCGTTATTAATTTCATTAAAAAGGGTATTCTTGAGACTTTTCATGCCATCATAACCAAGGGATTTGCAGAAACGTACCCAGGCACCCTGGCTTGTCTTAGACAATTTTGCAAGTGTTGCTAAAGGATAGTGGAAGATTGCCTCTTTGTTATTCAGAAAAAAATCTGCAGCGCGCTGCTCTGATTTGCTGATATCGGGATATATTTTTTTTACTTCCAGTTCAATCGTTGCCATAGTGAACCCATACTTTTCCGTATATTTTTGTATACCAATAAAAGTCACTGATCGACCTTTTGAGTTAAACCATAATAATATTATTATAGTTTAACTGCAAGAAAAAAACAAGGAAGCAGTTTAGGGAAAAATGCATGCATGGTATCTACTGACAGTTGATTTGAAATCAAGAAAAAACAACTAACACATGCTTGAAAAATCAACTATTGGTTTTATAATGGAATTAAAAAACGAAATGAGTGACGCGGAATGTTTGATATCATGACAATGGCAGAAAACATTAAAGCATACCGTAATAATAAGGGACTGAACCAGTATGAATTTGCAGAGAAATTAGGAATCAGCCCACAGGCAGTATCTAAATGGGAGTGTGGACAGTCTTGTCCGAGTATCGAAAATTTATGTATGATCTCAGAGATTTTTGGCATATCAATTGATACGCTGCTTAGTGGAAGCGGCGATAGCGAAAAGATGATGATCGGAATCGATGGAGGTGGAACCAAAACAGAGTTTGT
>OKXB01002258.1_pt1 | contig 15938 bp, 11 predicted proteins | sample 1601731 | NCBI WGS metagenome assembly OKXB01 (sample SAMN04414077, study PRJEB24778) | human gut metagenome | material: faecal | host: Homo sapiens | reverse complement strand
CGTCGCGCGGAACGGCTTGTACGAATTTACCGTTACCGCCAGTGCTGGATTTGTCGTAAAGGAAGTCAAGGTCGGAGACGCTGTACTTACTGCAACGGACAACAAGTATAGCTATCAGGCGGGCACGGAGGGCTTTGCGATCTCCGTCACCGTTGAAACCATACAGCAGGCGCACGAAGCGACTTTCTCGATCGCCTTTGACGCGAACGATGGCACGGGCAGCACGAAAGCGAGCGGCGTTCCCACAAACAAAGAGAACGTGGAGTGGGGCAGCACGATTAATCTTACCTCGGCGATCTCAAGAGAGGGGTACATCTTCCTTGGTTGGGCGACGAGCGCGGATGCAGATACGCCCGAATACGGCGCAAGCGCTTTGGAGGGTGTCACCGCATATTTCTACATGAACGGCGACGTGAACGATCCCGTCGAAACGGGGGAAACCGTTACGCTCTATGCGGTTTGGCAGGCAGTTGAATATGCGCTCAACGTCGTGCAGAACGGATATGCCGATTTAGGTACGCATACAAGCAACACAAACGGTAAGGCGTCTACGCCTGATTATATCGCTGTTTCGGCGACAAAAGCCGTATTCGATACCGATATTACGTTTACAGATCCTTCTACGTTGTCAAAGTATTCTGATTTTGCGTTTGAAACCGTTGTTACAATCGGCGGAAATAAATATAACCTTGCCGCCGCGCAAGACGGTAAATTTACAATCCCCGGCGCAGACGTAACCGGCGCCGTTTCTATCACGGTAACGCGTCATATTAAGGGATATGAAATACTTGAAGATAAGGCGTCTGTTACTTATACCGACGGCGACGGTGTTTATGGGGCAAACGGAAAACTCGTTGCGTCGAACGGCAACAGCGCTAAGTATGAAGGCGTATACGATCCTTCCAAGGGTGCGTATTTCCGTGTAACGGTTGTTACAAAATCGATTGATAACGAGGGTACCGCTACAACCAGCGACCAGATTAACGTTTGGATGCTTAAAAACGGTGGAACAGCTGCTGCTGACGCTGTTCGTCTCAGATTTGGTCTGAGCGGTAGTACTATCAACCAGAATCAAGTGATTGATTTTATGAAAGTAGTTTATGCAACGCCTAACAGCGACGGAACGTATACTTCGGTATTCGAATTGCACTTCCCGGCAGCAGCGCTTACGAATTACGTCAGCGGCGATAATTTGTATTTAATGATCGCTTATACGCCGAGCGATGATAATAGGGCCCGCGAAACGTGTGTGTTTGCCGGCAAACCGCAGAGGGCGGATTTTGCGAGATACTGGTCTTTATGCGGAACGGAGGCAAACACAGTAGGCTGGCGCAACGGTATTCTTGTGAACGCGAGCGGTTTCTATGATTTCAACGGTCAGGCGAAATTGAACGGCGTTACGCTTGACGGTAAATTGGACGAGTCGGTATGGAGCGGGAAAACCTCTGTTACTTATGCAGCGGCGGATATGGGAAAGACGGGCAAAGAAGAAATTACCTATACCGGCTTTATGGGTACGGACGGCTTCTATTATGCCGCAACTATGAAAATTTCGTCTTATAATGTTGCGGCGGCAGATTGTACCGATACGCTTATCCTTAATTTCGGCTCTGACGGACTTGCGAACCCCCGTATAGAGTTGCAGATTTCCGGTTTAGGAAACGTCAACCGCGTAATGGGCGGCGTCGGCGTGTACGTTGCGGAGAAAGACGCAAACGGTTATTATACGGTAACCTTTGAAGGATACGTTCCGTACAGAGTTTTGGACGCAAAATGGCCGAGCTTTACCTATACGACGGAAAGCCTGTCTCTCTATATGGGATTCAATAGCAAGGCTAATCAACACTGGCTCAAAACAGGCGAGTTTAACAGCTATAATTACAATTTCACAATTACAAAAGCTGGTCTTGCGTTGAAAGGTTAAAAGTTCTGAGTAAAACAGAACAGCAACAACTAACAGTCGGCGGACGGGAAACCGTCCGCCGAAAACATAAATCAGAGGAAATAAATTATGTATCAATTAAAATGCGCCGTTTCCGTTAGAATGAGCGACGCTGATAATCAAGAATTACTCGATGCGTTAAAAGAACAAGGGATTACTGCGTTGGAAATCGCTGCAACGGATATCTGTGCCGCTCCGTTGGAAGAGCAGGAAGTATATCTTGCAAAAACGGAAAAGTGGCTCGACTATTTTAAGGAGCAGGGCTTTATATTGCACAGTTTTCATATGAATTTCGGTCCGTATTATTGTCTGTTTAACTTTGACGACAAAGAACGCGCCGAAGCAATAGAGAGAACGCTTTCCCTCACAAAACGCGTTGCGCCGTACGGCTTTAAATACGTCGTTACGCATACGAACGGTTGGGATTTTCCCGAAGGCGGAGATCGCCCCTTGGGCATCCGTAATCTGAAAGATTCTTACCGAAAAATCGTTAAAGAATCGCCTTTGCCTATCGCCGCAGAGGTGCTGCCTCGCAACTGCCTCGGCAATACTTCTAAAGAAATGCTGGAGATATTAGACGGCATAGATGGGCTTAAAACTGTTGTAGACGTTAATCATATTATGCAAGAAAAGGAGTCCGATTGCATTCGCGCTCTCGGATCGACTATTATAGGATTGCACGTATCGGACAGAGATAATATCAACGAAAGACATTGGTTGCCCGGCAAAGGAATCGTCGATTTCAACGACGTGATTTCCGCATTGGAAGAAATCGGATATAACGACTATTTTACTTACGAGGTGGCTGCGATGAAGACTGCCGAGGACGTAAAAAACGTGGCGGAAAACTATAAAAAACTGTTCCTCGAATATAACAGCAAGAGAGACGTTTCAAAGCCGGCGGTAATTGAAAAGAGAGATATATAAATATGCACGAAGAAAAAATTATGCCTTTTTTGTGGATGCAAGGTGCCGAAAAGAGTGCATTGGAAAGTGAGATTGAAAGTATTTACAATAATAATATACGCGCTTTTATTGTTGAATCGCGCACGCACCCCGATTTTTGCGGCGAGGGTTGGTGGCGCGATATGGATATCGTGCTCAGCAAAGCGAAGACATTGGGAATGCGCGTATGGGTTTTAGACGACAAACATTATCCCACCGGTTTTGCGAACGACAAATTTTCGGAGCATCCGGAACTTACGCAGTGGCATATCGCCGAGCGCAATGCCGATATTATCGGCTGTAAAAGCGGCAGGCTGCGTGTAGGATGCCTTCCCGAAGACAGATTGCTGTTTGCGGCGGCGTATCCGTATAAAGGGAAGAATATCGACTATGCGTCTCCCGTTTATCTGACTTCCGCTTTTGAAAATAATTTTCTATATTTTGATCTGCCGGAAAAACCGTACCGTGTTGTTACGGTATGGAAAACGCGAGACGGCGGACGGAACGATCGGATGGATCTCATCAATCCTGCCTCCGTGCAACTGCTTATCGACGTCGTGTATGAGCCGCATTACGCGCACTATAAGGAGCTGTTCGGCAATACTTTTGCCGGTTTTTTCTCCGATGAGCCGGGTTTCTATAATGATTATAACGACGGTGCACTGAAAAGAAGCGTCAATATCTACGAAACCAGGTTGGGGACGGAAGGAATGTCGTATCCTGTCAGCGACGAACTGATAGCAAGGCTGTATGCGCATCCTTTACATATTACAGAAAGCGACCTTGTCGCCCTGTGGACGCTACGCGATGAGCGCGACAGCGAGATTCGCTGTGCATATATGAATATTGTTACCGATTTATATGCGAAGCATTTCAGCGGAAATATCGGTAGATGGTGCTGCGAGCGCGGCGTGCAGTATATCGGGCACATTATAGAAGACATGAACTGTCACACCCATTTAGGTCTGGGACCGGGGCATTATTTCAAGAGCCAGACGGGGCAGAATATGGCGGGCATTGACATCGTGTTACACCAACTCGAACCTGGTTTCAATGAGCTGCGACATCTTGCGCCCATCAGCGACGGTTATGCCGATCCCGAATTTTTCGACCATACGCTTTCTGCTCTTGCTTTTTCCGAGGCATATATTGATCCGTACAAAGAGGGGAAATCCATGTGCGAGATATTCGGCGCTTACGGTTGGGGACTGGATATCACCAAAATGAAGTGGCTGCTCGATATGATGTTGGTCGGCGGGATTAACCATTTTGTGCCGCACGCTTTTTGCCCAAACTTCCCCGAACCTGACTGTCCTCCACACTTCCACGCACAGGGTAATAATCCGCAAGAGAGTGCGTTCGGGTATTTGATGAAGTATGCAGAGCAGATGTGCGATTTGTTTTCAAATGGTGCGCCTGTCGTCGATATCGGCGTGCTGTATCATGCCGAGGCGGACTGGTCGGGACGAGAATATATGTCGGTCGATCCTGTTTTAAAAACGCTGCACGAAAATCAATACAACGCTTTTATTGTTCCGTCAATGCGGTTGGATTTTGCAGAGAAACTGAAATGCCTGATTGTTCCGTACGCCGAGTTTTTACCGCAAGAACTCAAAGAGCGGTTAAACGGATTGCATTGCAAAGTGCTTTATGCTCCTAAAGAGGATATTGCGGAGATTGTGCTAAAGATGGATTCAATGGGGCTGCGCGACATAACGCTCGGTCATCCCGAAAAACATCTTAGGTTTTATCACTATCGTAAAGCCGGTAGTGAATATTATATGTTTTTCAATGCTGGTACGGAAGATGTTCGCGTTAAAGTGGATTTCGGACAGAAGGGTGCTTATAAAGTTTTAGATTATCTTTCCGCGCTCGAGTATACGATCGACGGGGAAGACGGCATCGCATTGGACTTGCCCGCCGGCAATTCCGTCGTATGCACGGCGGGTAGAGGAAAACGAAAGAGAGAAACGGAACTTTGCAAAACGCTTTCCGAACGATTTAAGGTATCTCTCAGAAGCGGAAACGAAAAGGAATTTTCCTTTTACAAGAATGTATCGTTGCCGTTCGACGTTATATCAAAAAACGAGCAGCCTTCCTTTGTCGGCACGGCGCGGTTTGAGGCGCCTGTTGATTTGGAGAGCGATAAATATCTTGTAAAACTTGTCGGCGCAACGGGGGACGCGGTATTATCGGTTAACGGCAGACATGTAGGTAGAAGAATATGTAAACCTTATATATATGACTGCTCCGATTTTATACAAAAGGGTGAAAATCGCCTTTGTATAGAACTTTCCGATACTCTGGGCGTAAATATTGCCGATAGGTTCTCTTGTTATAGCGCAATTGCTCCGTTGGGATTTGAAAGTCTGGAAATTTATAAGATCAAGGAATAACAAGTCCGAACGGTGGTTAGATGAGAAAAGAATATATTTATCCCGTAGGATATCCACGGCGATTTCGGCGAAAACTGTTATAAAGGCTATCGGCGCAGTTTGAGCCATGGTTGGAGTGCAGGTGCCGTGCCGCTTTTGCTTCACGACGTTTTGGGAGTTCAGATCTTGGAACCGGGGTTTAAGAAAGTGAAAATTACTCCTTGTTTGGGCGATTTATGCTGGATGAAGGGAAATGTTCCCACTCCGTTTGGCGTCATAAATGTCATCGTTTCAAAGCATGATGGAAAAGAGCAAATCGAGGTTTCGGCGCCTTCGGAAATAGAGATACTTACCGAGAATGACCGCAGTTTCAAAATAGAAAAAGTATAAGCGAAAAGGAAAGAATGTGTATGAAAGGACGAGTTACTATTCCCACGGACGAGAGTTTCGTGGAGGGTACGAAGGAGATAGTAAAGCTGTGGGGCGCAGACGCAGTACGCGACTGCGACGGGACGGAATTGCCAAAGAACGTGAAAGAACTCGCGGATAAGGTATATAATACCTATTTTGTCGTGCGCGGGGACAATGATTGGGCAGAAAAGCATCCGGAAGAAGCGCATCGGACGTTTCTGATGAGCGAACGGATTCTTGCGGAAAGGGATACGCTTCAAATAAACCCTATGCAGGGATATTTCGCTCGGCAGATACAGCCCGATTGGGAAAATGTGTCTTATTGGGAGGTGTACGATCGTACGACGGGCGAAAAACATAACGATTGGGCATACGACGCAAAATCGGGTTTCGTTACCGTACATAACGCTAAGGCGATGCATGAATACACGATAAATTTTCTCGCAAAAGTTATTTGGCACCCCGTGCAGATTTATAACTATCTCACCAATAATTGGACGTGCGCCAAACAGAAGATGTACGACCCCGCGTTCCCGAATACGGCAGAGTATATAAAAAAACATATGGAAGAGTGGTGCAACGCCCACCCCGAGACGGATGTTGTGCGCTTTACCACATTTTTATATCAGTTCATGCTCATTTTCAACGAAAAAGGGAAGGAAAAGTACGTCGATTGGTTTGGATACGGACTTTCTGCGTCTCCCGTCATGTTGGAAACTTTTGAAAAAGAATACGGCTATGCGCTGTGCTCGGAGGATTTTGTTCGTGAGGGGAATTATAACAGTCCCTTTCGTAATCCGGATAAAAAGTTTCTCGATTGGATGGATTTCGTGCAGAGGAAGGTGAGCAGTACCGTCCGAGAACTCGTCGATATCGTACATGCGCATGGAAAAGAGGCGATGATGTTTTTGGGCGACGACTGGATCGCCGCAGAACCTTATGGCAGGTATTTCAAGGATATGGATTTGGATGCGGTAGTGGGCAGTGTCGGAGGAGGAGTGACAGTTCGCATGCTCTCGGAGATACCGAATGTGAAATACAGGGAAGGTCGATTTTTACCGTACTTCTTTCCCGATACTTTTTTTGAGGGAAACGAAGATAAAGCTGTGGCGGAACTGAACCGTAACTGGATGACGGCGCGCCGCGCACTCATGCGCAAGCCTTTTGATCGTATGGGGTTCGGCGGGTATCTGTCGCTTGCGGCGAAGTTCCCGAAGTTCGTAAAGCGTGCAGGTGAGATTTGTGAGGAGTTTCGCGCCATCACCGAAACGGCGGGCAGTGCAAAACCATATTGCGGACTGACGGTGGCAATTCTCAACGCATGGGGGAGTTTGCGCTCGTGGCAGAGTCACATGGTGGCGCACGAACTTTGGTATCAGCAAATTTATTCTTATCAAGGAATTTTGGAGTCTTTGTCCGGGTTGGCCGTGAATGTAAGGTTTATCTCTTTTGACGATTTTTTGAAAGGTGTTGACAGAAATATTGACGTCATCATTAATGCGGGCGATGCAGGTACGTCATATTCGGGCGGGGAATATTGGAATAATGAAAAGCTGGTGGAAGCGGTGCGAGCATGGGTACGGGAAGGGCACGGATTTATCGGAGTCGGTGAACCGACGGCATACCAAAAAAACGGAAGATTTTTTCAGCTTGCCGACGTAATGGGGGTGGACAAAGAGCTTGGATTTACGCTTAGCGAGGATAAGTATAATATCGAAAAGAAGAAACATTTTATTACGGAAGACGTAGGCGAAAAAATCGATTATGGTGAGGGAATGAAGAATGTTTATGCCCTGAATGGAGCGGACGTACTTGATATAACATACTCCGGCAGGTTCAAGCGCAATGTAAACGTGGGAGAGGTAACCCTTGCGGCAAACGCTTACGGCAAAGGCAGGGGCGTGTACATAGCGGGGCTTCCTTATAACGCACAAAATGCACGAATTTTGTATCGCGCAATGTTTTGGAGTGCAAGTAAAGAAAAGGAGATGTATAAAGCTTTTTCTTCCGACCCAGATACGGAATGCAGCTATTATCCTGAATTCGGCAGATATGTTATTGTCAATAACGTTCAAACAGAACGGAAGACGATTTTTTATGACATAAATGGAGCGACGAAAGAAATATTTCTAAAAGGAGGAGAATGTCGTATAATAGAATGATAGAGAATATTGTAGAAGAATTACAATATTTGATTAGCGTATTGTTGGCAATCATACTTGGGTTTGCTATCGGATATGAAAGAAAACTGAGATTTACAGAAGTGGGTATCCGCACGCATACTATTGTCTGCGCGGGTAGTGCGCTCATTATGGTGGTATCGAAATACGGTTTCGGAGACAGCATTGAGGCGGATGCGTCGCGCGTGGCGGCGCAGATTGTATCTGGCATAGTTTTTTGGGGTGCCGGAGTCATTATGTATCGCCGGGATGCAGTATACGGAATTACAACTGCGCAGTGATATTGATGACTGCTGGAATAGGCATGACGGTTGGAGTGGAACTTTATATATTGGCTATTGGTACAATTTTTTGGTCGTCTTTTTTCAATGTGTGCTGCATTTGAAGAATCCATATTTTCAGACGAAACAATCTTATGCTTATCGCATAAAGTTTAATAAAATAACTACGGAAGAGCAAGACATTGACAAGTTGCCGCAAAATACTTCTTTGCGAAAAAATATATAGATTACGTTAAATCAGGCAAAAAATCCGGCTGGGGCTACGGCGCATTTGTTTATTCGGATGCGAATGCGGAAGCGTAAAACGAGGTTTTAATTGCTAAATTCAAAAACGATAATGGAGAAAGGAGAATAAATCACGGAACTGTTTTACGAAAAATTACAAGACTCATCGCCCGTATCGGCAGTGATTTTGTCGATCGGGATCATACTTATGTCCGGGTTTTTAATGACGCGCCTTACCAAGATTTTGAAATTACCGAACGTTACGGCATATATCGTGGCAGGTGTTTTAATCGGTCCGTTTTGTTTTAAGGCCGTGCCGCAGAACGTAATCGACGGTTCGGCGTTCGTATCGGACGTTGCGCTTGCCTTTATCGCGTTTTCCGCAGGAGAATTTTTCAGGTTCTCTTCGTTTAAAGGAAAGGGTAGACAACTTATCGTTATCACTGTATGCGAAGCATTGGCGGCGTCTCTTGCCGTGTTTGTGCTTCTGTATTTTATTTTGCGGCTCGGTATAGTGTTTTCGTTGGTTCTTTCGGCCTTAGCTTCTGCTACAGCACCCGCTTCCACGCTGATGACGATTCGTCAGACGAAAGCGAAAGGCGATTTCGTGGATACGCTCGTTTCCGTGGTTGCGCTTGACGACGTGGTGTCGCTTCTTGCATTTTCGATAGCTATTTCGGTTGCGATGGCAACTATGGCAGGAGGCGTTGAAGTCGGCGCCGTGATTTTGCCGTTTATCTACAATATTTTGATGGTTTTGCTTGGCGGCGTAGCGGGATATGTTTTAAAGTTGTTGATGACGAAGCGATCCAAAGACAACCGCTTAATCGTATCGATTGCTCTTTTGTTCGGTGTGTGCGGCGTGGGCGCCGCGCTCGGCGTTTCGCCGCTGTTGGCATGTATGGCAATGGGGACGGTGTATATCAATTTATCGGGAGACGAAAAACTTTTCAGGCAACTCAACTATTTCTCGCCCCCGATTTTATTGATGTTTTTCGTGCGCTCGGGAATGAGTTTTCGACTTGATACTCTTTTCGATGCCTCTTCCCGTGTGGCGGGCGTGCCGCTTATTTTGATCGGTTGTTTATATTTTGTCGTTCGTATTGCAGGTAAGTATGCGGGCGCGTATATCGGGTGTAAACTGTGCGAAAAACCGCAGAAAACTACACGCACCCTCGGTTTGGCATTGATACCTCAGGCAGGAGTGGCGATCGGTCTTTCCGAACTTGCGGCGCGGACTATCGGCGGCGTTACGGGTACTGTGATTCAGACCGTGATTATGTCGTCGAGTATTTTGTACGAATTGATTGGTCCTGCTATGGCGAAACTTGCATTGACGCTTTCGGGCGCGATACCGAAAGCGGGGGATAGCGTGTCGGGAAAGGTAAACGCTGCCGAAGAACGACCGTTGAAAAACGAACGAGAGGTTTTAATCGAGCGTATGCGTGAAATTCAGGAGGAAATCGACAGAAACAATTATGCTCGGAGCGAAGAAGAACAAGCGTTTACCGAGGCGGCGGAAAACGACGAAACGGAAGAATATGTTTTAAACGGAGAGAAGAATAGAAAATTTATCAATCGGAGATAGAAAATGAAGGATATAATCGCGAATTTTTTAGGCGAATGGTGCGTCGGTTTCAATGTGTGGGGCTTGGTATTCAAAGTGGCGATCATAGTTGTCATGTCTGCAATCGTGGGCTGCGAACGCGCCACGAAGCGGCATGCGGCAGGCTTACGTACGTTTATGCTTGTTTCTCTGATTTCCATGCTTGCGGCAGTTGTGGATAGTTATATAATCGGTACGCTCGGCGCGAAATTTTCATTTGCAGTCGGCGCGACGATTGTCGGGCTTGCGATTGTCAGTTCGAATACTATTTTATATAGTTCGAAAAGTCAGTTGAAGGGCTTGACGACCTCCGTTGCGCTGTGGGGAATGTGCCTGATTTCTATCTTAATCGGGCTTGATTTGTACACTGCGGCTCTGATTGCGTTCGCAGCGTTTATGCTGTGTTTAACGGGGTTTATGAAACCCGAATATGCGTTGAAACGTCGCTCGGATCATTTCGAAATTCACTTGGAATTAACGAGCAAAAATTCGTTGCAGGATTTTATTGCGGCCGTGAGGAAACTCGGACTGAAAATCGACAATATAGAGCTGAATACTGCGTATATGAACTCAGGTCTGTACGTATATTCGATTGCTTTGACGATTGTATCGGGCGAATTTAAAAAAGCGGTGAGGCACGATGATATCATAGCGGCGATTTCTTCGCTCGAATATGTGAATTTTTGCGAAGAGTTGGACTAATATAAAGAAATTATAAGGATGATAAGTTGCCGGAGAAAAATATTTATTAAAGAGAAAAAATCCTTTTGTGACTAGAAATCGACAGATAATTTGAAACGTATAGTTTCGGTTGTTTGTCGATTTTTTTATTATAAAAAATTGAGTTTAAAAAAAATTTTCAAAGACGGCATTTATTCAGGTCGGCGCGGGAATCGGTTTAAGCGATATAAATCAGGACTTGAAATACCTGATGAATAGCGGATACAAGTATGTGTTCATCGACGAAGTAACGCTTATCGAAGATTTTATCGAAGGCGCTGCGCTTTTTTCGGATATATTTGCCGCTTGCGGAATGAAAATCGTTTTGTCTGGTACAGATTCGCTCGGGTTCTTCTTTTCCGAAGACGAGCAGTTATATGACCGTTGCATTTTTCTTCATACCACGTTTATTCCTTACATAGAATTTGAAGAGGTTCTCGGCATAAAGGGAATCGACGAGTATATTTGCTACGGCGGAACGATGAGTCTCGGCGGCGTTCATTATTACGAAAAATCCACGTTCGCAAACAAAAAAAGCGTTGACGAATACGTTGACAGTGCAATCGCAAAGAACATTCAGCACTCTTTGAAGTGTTATCAATATGGCGGGCATTTCCGTGCGCTTTATGATTTATACGAGAAAGGCGAACTTACAAGCGCGATTAACAGAGTTGTCGAAGACGTCAACCATCGCTTCACTTTAGACGTTCTGACGAAAGATTTTATGTCTCATGATTTGGGGATTTCGGCAAGGAATTTGCGAAACGACAGGAAAACCTCAAACGATATTCTCGATCGGGTTGACAAAATTCTTGTCTGGCATACGGCGTAAATTGCAAGTTTTGAAAAAAACGCCTGAAAAAAAGATATTGAATTTTTTTCGTTCGTGTGGTACAATCACCTTATAAACGATATGATCGTACGAGGTTTATTATGAACGGAAACAAGATTATTACCGCTTTGCTGGTGGGAGTATTCGCTACGACGTCCTGCAAAAAAGCCGCCGAGAGTTTTCGGATTATATCTCCGGGCGGCAAAGTTTCGTTGAACAACGCCGAAATAGCGGATTTTATAGACGATTATTATTTCGGGAAAAGCCTTGAGTATATCGATAAAAGCAAAGGCGACAGATATTTCCCGGATTCCGTCGGAATTAAATGGAACGGCGTCTGCGGAGATTACGAATTAACGGTGTCTTTAAGCGAAGATTTTTCAAATGCGGTAACGTATAACGGTGAAGGTTCAGGCGCGCCGATCGACGGGTTATTTACCGGAAAAACTTATTTCTGCAAAGTAAAGTCGTCGAAAGACGGGAAAGAAAGCGAAGTAAAACGGTTCGCGACCGAACGCGGACCGAGGACCGTAAAAATAGACGGCGTTTCCAATACCCGCGATATCGGAGGGTATCCGACGGGCGACAAAGAAATAAAACAGGGTATGGTTTATCGAGGAGCGACGCCCGAAAAAATTACGGCGGGCGGTCTGAAAGAATTTTCGGCTCTGGGAATAAAAACGGTGATCGATTTACGCGAAAGATCTAGCCGCAATGAAAATATGCCGGGTATAAATTATATCGACTTGCCCGAAAAGGGCGGACCGTGCTACGCGCGCGGCGACAGAAACCTGTCGGAAGAACCGTTTACTTCCGCGCTCGTTCAATCGGTTAAAGTATTCGCCGACGAGAGTAATTATCCGATATATTTTCATTGTCAGATAGGCAGGGACAGAACGGGTACGCTTGCGTTTATAATAAACGGACTTCTCGGTGCCGACGAAAAAGATCTCGCGCTCGATTACGAACTGTCGTGTTTTTCGGCGGCGGGTTGCGTCGATTATGACGATAAAAATAAACAAATCGACGATATGACGACTAATTTCAACGGTATGAAAGCGTATTTTATTAAATATTCGCAGATGAAAGGATTAAGTTCTGCAACCGTTCAAAGCGGCATCGAAGCGTTTTTAATCGATAACGGCGTCACGGCAGAGGAAATTACGAAAATAAAAGAAATACTTCTCGATTGACGTAAATAAAGGCGGCTTCGGGGTCTGAAACCCGGAAGCCGCCTTCGTATTATTCGGTTTTTTCGCTGCGCGAAACGGTTTCTTTGAATTTACGGTATTGTCGGTAGAAAGTTACCGAACTGTTAAACCCGCACTTTTCCATTATTTCGCTGACGGACAACGTTTTTTCCGACAGCAATTCAACCGCTTTTTGCATTCTGATCTGGTTAAGGTAAGTTTTGAAAGGTACTCCGACGCACGTATTGAACAGGTAACTGCATCTGCCTTCCGAATAACCGAAGTTTTTTGCCATCGATTGCAGGCTGATCTGCTCGGCGAAGTGTTCGTTTATATAGTCGATGAAGCCGATTGCTTTTTCATTCGCGTACAGCGTTTCGCGGCGGTGCAAAGGGTAGGCTTTTATGAGCGCGTCGAAGAAAAGATTTGCGTAAGAGCAGTTAAGTAAATAAGTTTTGTCTTTTGCGTTCAGCCAGTCGTTCAGGATTTTTATCGCGGGTTTATTTTTTTCTTTGTCCGTCATAAACGAAGGAAAAGTCATATTTTCATATCGTCTGGTTAAATTTACGGTATATTCTTTACCCAAAACTATAACTATCGCAGATAAATTTTTTCTGTAATAATCGTAACTGTGTATCTGAAATTTATCCACGAAGCAAATGTCGCCGACGGTGAGAGTCTGTTTCTGATCGCGAATCCTGGCGACGGTTTCTTCGCGCTCTATATAAGCGAATTCAAGGCTTTCGTGATAGTGAGGAATTTCCAGAAGGTAAGGTTCCTTTTTAAGAAATATATGAAAATTGTCGTCTGCTTCGGTCTGGTAGAATAAATCCAACTTTTCTACGTTGTAGGGGTTTTGCATAATAATCCTGACGCTCCGATAAGTAATGACAAAGCCTATTATAACAGAATTTCGGAAAAAGTCAATAAATGTATGAAAATTAACGTAAATAATCGTAAGCGGTTTTAATAACCTCTGATTTGTGAATTATAAACACGTGAAGTTTTGACACAAACAACGGGGTTTTCGATATAGATTTTTTTCCTGTAATGGGTTAGAATATTTATATAATCGGGTAGGCGCGGAATTACGAAAATGATTTCTCTTTTTCACCTTTGAAAAGAAAATCTTTTAGCCGAAATTAAGGAGGAAAGTTTAATGACGAAAACGTTTCGCAAAATATCTGTATTGACATTGTTTACGGTATCGTTCTGCGTTTTTTTTGCGCTTGCGGGTTGCTCCGATAGCGTCGGCGATTCTTCGAAGAACGGTAAAAATACGTATACGGTCAACTTCGATCTTTGTACGGAACTTGAAACGACGAAAGTTTTGCCGAAAAAAGTCGAAAGCGGTTCAAGGATAGACAAACCGCAGGTTTACGTTACGGGCGATTACGAAGAAACGTGGGAAATCGAAGGTTGGTATATGGAAAAAACCTACGTTACGGAATGGGACTTTTATTTCGACGAAGTCGAATCCGATATGACGCTTTACGCCAAATGGAAAGCAAATATGCAATACTCCGTCAATTATTATAAGAACGGCGAAGATTATCCTACGTATACGACCAAAATAAAGTCGGGATTGCAGGCTGCAGAGTGCGACGAACAATTCAAGGGTTACGAAGTTTTCGGCTATTACACGTCCGCCGATTTTACGACGAAATTCGATTTCGAAACCCCGATTACCTCGACTACCGATATTTACGTTAAATTGTCCGATTATATTTATTTCACGCCGAGATATTTGTCTATGGCGGACAGTAAAGACGGCACGTCGGCGTCGCTTGCCCGCGACGGTAAGAGCGTAGAAATAACTTACGCCACGCCGAAAAGTTTTATATACGCGAAAGATCTGAATTTTGCGACGAACGGGTACGAACTTCTCGAACTCGCGTATAAACTCGACGGCGGCGCGCGCGCGGATATTTATTGGTACGCGTCGGACAGCGACGGTATGCCGATTGCTAATCAATTCGATTTCAACGAGATCACGAAGAGCGTCGGCGCGAAAGATTACGGCGCGGATATAACCGTGGACGAAGACGGCTGGACGCACGTCGTATACGATCTCACCCGTCCGAAGGGTTATACGGACGGCAGTATTACGTCGCCTCTGAAAGACATTGCCGTTCTCAACGGTTTCCGTCTGGACGTTACGGGTAATTACGCCAACGCCACGCTTACGGTAAAATATATCAAAGCGCATAAAAAACCCGCCGCCACGAGTAACGACGTAAATATCCACGTTGACGAAAAGCGCGTTAAAACTATAACGGTTCCGGTCGGCGAAACGCTCGAACGGCCGAACGACGCCGATATAGTTACGGGCAGAAGAGTAGAGGGATATTATACGACGCCTGCTTTCGACGACGGCAGCGAATACGAGTTCGGGTCGACCGTTGAAGAGGAAACGAATCTTTACGCGAAACTTTCCGACTATATATACTTCAACGGCGCAATGATTAAACAATTCACGCCTCTGGACGGAGCGGATACGACGTTAAACTCCGACGGGACGGTAACCGTCGCAGGCGCGAACGGGTCGTACGTACACAAGAAAGGACTTAACCTTGCGGTGAACAGAAGGGGCGAAATCGAGATAAGGGCGAAACTCGTCGGCATAACGAGGGTAGACGTCTGGATTTTCGGGGCGTATTCGTTAAACGGCGATTATAAAGTCGGCACCGATTACGGCGCGGACAACGGAGGATTAAGGTATCGCGGCGTAAACGCAGCGTACGGATATACTGCGGTAGCCGACGGAGAATACACCGTTATGACGTTCGATCTTGCGTACGCCAACGGTAATTCGGCGAAAGATCTGATTCTCGAAACGATAGCGGGTATAAGAATCGAAACGGCGGCCGTCGATTCTTCCGTATCCGAACCGAAAATGATTATAGATTACGTAAAGACCAAGACCGTAATACCCGACGGTAATTTAGCCGTAAGATATTACGTCGGCGAAACCGTTAAACATACCGCAAAAGTAAACGTCGGTTCGTACGTGCCGAAATTGAAAGACGAAGACGTCGCTTTCGGAAGGCAAATCGCGGGGTATTATACCGACGCGGCGTTGACGAACGCTTTCGACTTTACGAAAACGATTTCCGCCGATACGAACGTATACGTCAGACTTTCGGATTATGCGTATTTTAACGGAGAAATGCTTAAAAACGGATTTACGGGCGGCGCTGCGACGAAGACGTTGAACGCCGACGGCACGCT
>OKXB01002252.1_pt1 | contig 15987 bp, 12 predicted proteins | sample 1601731 | NCBI WGS metagenome assembly OKXB01 (sample SAMN04414077, study PRJEB24778) | human gut metagenome | material: faecal | host: Homo sapiens | reverse complement strand
TAGCGAAATTCCTTGTCGGGTAAGTTCCGACCCGCACGAAAGGCGTAATGATTTGGACGCTGTCTCAACAGGGGGCCCGGCGAAATTGTAGTATACGTGAAGATGCGTATTAACCCGCGACTGGACGGAAAGACCCCGTAGAGCTTTACTGTAGCTTGATATTGATGCACGACAACGAATGCACAGGATAGGTGGGAGACTTAGAGACAGGGACTTCGGTTTCTGAGGAGTCGACGTTGGGATACCACCCTTTCATTGTTGGGCATCTAACGGACGGCCGTGAACCGGCGTACGGACAGTGTCAGGCGGGCAGTTTGACTGGGGCGGTCGCCTCCTAAAATGTAACGGAGGCGCCCAAAGGTTCCCTCAGGATGGTTGGAAATCATCCGGCGAGTGTAAAGGCACAAGGGAGCTTGACTGCGAGACCGGCAGGTCGGGCAGATACGAAAGTAGGGCTTAGTGATCCGGCGGTAGAGAATGGAATTGCCGTCGCTTAACGGATAAAAGTTACCTCGGGGATAACAGGCTGATCTCCCCCAAGAGTTCACATCGACGGGGAGGTTTGGCACCTCGATGTCGGCTCGTCACATCCTGGGGCTGAAGCAGGTCCCAAGGGTTCGGCTGTTCGCCGATTAAAGTGGCACGCGAGCTGGGTTCAGAACGTCGTGAGACAGTTCGGTCCCTATCCATCGTGGGCGTAGGATATTTGAGAGGCTTTGTCCCTAGTACGAGAGGACCGGGATGAACGCACCTATCGTGCACCTGTTGTCGTGCCAACGGCATAGCAGGGTAGCGAAGTGCGGATGAGATAAACGCTGAAAGCATCTAAGCGTGAAACTCGCCTCAAGATAAGATATCCCAAACTTTAAGTTTGTAAGACCCCTGAAAGACGATCAGGTTGATAGGTCGGGAGTGTAAGCGCCGCAAGGCGTTCAGCGGACCGATACTAATAGGTCGAGGGCTTATTCTCAACTGAAGTTGAGATTGGTCGATGATACGAAATTAGCGAATAAACATTAAAAGTCCTGCCACACTTTACTTTCATACGGTTTAACGTTTTCTATGCGGTTGTCAGTCTTTAATATCTTTTGAAGATTGATTCTTTATTTCTTGTATATATTCCGTTTCTTACGGTTTATATATCCATTGCGGTAACGATAGCGCGGAGGATCCACCTGTTCTCATCCCGAACACAGTAGTTAAGCTCCGCTGCGCCGAAAGTACTCGTCGGGTGACCGACCGGCAGGATAGGTAGTCGCCGCATATATTCCTCGTTAGCTCAGCGGTAGAGCATCCGGCTGTTAACCGGAGGGTCGTAGGTTCAAACCCTACACGGGGAGCCATCTGAATAGACCTTGAAATATGAACCATTATTGTTCGGTTTCAAGGTCTTTTCTTATGCAAAAATGCAGGTTTTTTGATAAAAAGTCATGTTTAAGGATATATTTTAAACTGAACATTTAATTGCAAAAAATACCTGAATTACTGTAAGAACGCTCGAACATTATTTTTTCGAACCGTTAATGTTCGGTTTCAAAATTTGTTTTTTTATTATTGTTATTGAAATATTTGTTTTCAAACTTATCGGGTGTCTGGTTCATTAAAACAGAGTGCGGTCTTTTGTTGTTATAAAAGTGTATATATGTTGCGACACCTTCAAAAAAATCTTTTTCCGTTTTGAAACGATAGCGATATAATGCTTCTCTCTTAAAACTACCAAAGAAAGACTCCATAACCGAATTGTCGTAGGGCATTCCCGGATTTGAAAACGATTGTATGATATTAAGGCTTTTTAAGTATTTTCGGAATTCGCTTGACGTGTAATTGCTCCCTTGGTCGCTATGGAAAAGCAGGATTTCAGTCGGCTTTCTTGTTCCGTAAGCCGCTTTAACCGTGGCTTTTGTCAGTTGCGTGCTGTTATGTCGTGAAATTTTATATGCGATAACTTTTCTCGCGTATAGGTCTAAAACCACGCAAATATAATACATTCTGCCGAAAACGCTGAAATATGTAACGTCGCTTACCCAAACTTCATTCGGGCGTGAAACTTGAAAATGTTGTTGCAATATATTTGCTTTTCGTTCCTGATGCTGTTTGTAAAGCGTTTTCGCGCAGGCTCGAATAGAAAACATTCCGTTCTCGTGCATAATTTTCGCAACGGTGGATTCGGATATGGCGTACCCGCGGTCTTTCAAAATCGCATAAATTTTACTGCTTCCGAAAATTTCGTTGTAATCGTGAAATATCTGCTCGATAACAGGAAGCATTTCGGTCTTTCTGTTTGCGGCTTTCGTGTTTCCGTTTTTGTTGCGCAGTATGTGGTTGTAGTAACTTCCTTTTGCGACTTTAAGGGCTTCGCATAAGATATTTACGGTATATTCATCGGAAAGGCTTTTGATTACTTCGTATCTTTTTGATAGCGGCGCGCTCGGCGTACATGGCGAGCGTTGCAATATTTCGATAATTTTTTGTTGCCTGTCGCATTTTTCTTGTAAATCGTGCAAATAACGGAAATCGGGAGCTTTTCCTTTATTAAAAGAGTTGTTGCGTTCTTTTATCCATAGATAGATGGTCGTTCTGGATATTTTTGTCGTTTGAGAAATTTTTGAAATTGTTTCGCCGTTTAAGTATCTGTTTACAACGGCGATTTTTTCTTTCTCTGGGTAAGTGTTCATAAATTCTGCTCCTTGTATAAAAATAATGAGCAAAATTATATCATAATTACAATGCTTTTGGAAAGAGAAGTAGATTGGCAAATATTTTATCGATATAGGTACACCTACACATAGTCACTTGAAAAAATAGCTGAAATATGCTATAATATTAAAAACGTTTGCGTTTAATGTAATCAAAGATATTGAAGTTTTAGCAGAAGAGGAAAATATGAGTAACGAAGATTGTTCTTTGACAGAAATGTTAGGCAAATGGAACGAGGATGATTGTGGTTTAGATAAAGCCGTTATGGAAAAATTTAAACAAAGAAAAGTACTGTTCTTTTTGGGTGCGGGGGTATCGCGTTTAGAAGGCGTAATGGTATGGACTGAATTTGCTAATCATTTAATTGAAAAGGCGTTTCCTAAATTATGTGAACAGGAACAATTGTTAAGAGATGGTATTTCAAGTAAAGAGAAAATATCAATAGCTTATGAAAAATTTTGCGATGAAGGCAAAAAACAAGAGTTTTATAAGGAATTTGGTGAAGCGTTAAAGCCAAAAGGTGACAAACAGACAAGAATATATGATTTACTGGCGCAGTTTAAAGTAAATTTTCTGACTACGAATGCAGATACTTTGTTTGAAAAAACTCTAGGAAGTGAATTTTGCCATACGGATTTTGACGCTGAAATGCTTTTTAATTCAGGGAATATACCTCGCGGACAACTTTTTTATTTGCATGGCAGATATACAGAGAGTGGAGCCAAACTCAAAGAATTAATCGAATTGATTTGTGACATTTATACAACAATAATTTGTGGATATGTAACTAAAATTCATATTTAATCGAACGGACTGTATTTAGTGATTGCAATATAGGTTTTGGGTACGAGGATAGACCTAATGTTTGGGGTGTATTTACAAAGGAGCAAGAGACGTACGTTATGGAGAAAACGTTAGAAAAGGTAATTGTTAACAATAAAAAGGGTTTATTCTTGTTAGACCCACCAACCGGTTTCGGTAAAACAACGATTGTGGTTGATCTTATCCGTAGATTTCTTGAGGGAGACCAGATTTTTGTCGGTGTTAAAAAGATATTTTTCATAACTAATTTAATCACAAACTTACCATATCAGACTTTGATAAATAAACTTGACGATAAACATAAGGGAATGTGCTTTCAAGCAAAAGCAACGACAGACTATATTATCGAACGATTTCTAAAGGTCAACGTTACCGAGTCGGATGTAAAGAATAGCAAAGAATACAAGAAGTTAAAGGGCGAAATCGAAACATTCTATTCTGTTAAAAAAGAGATAATAAATAATCCGAGTAATGCAGGACTTAAAAATAGTTTAAATATCATTAAACAAACAATCGCAACCGTTTCGGAACCCGCATTCAGACAATTAATCAAGAATAAATTTTTTTACAATAAAAGTATTCCTGATAGGCAGAAATTTATGCGGGACAACTCGTGGATTATTGAATTATATCCGATTTGCGATATTGAAAAATATAAAGTAATATTTTTGACGACACAAAAATTTATTTCTCCGATAGATACGTTTCGGAGAGTCCCTTTTTATGCGTATAACGATAAAATTATCGACGATTCTATAATTTTTATAGACGAATTTGATTCTACTAAATCAGTTCTCTTAAATCGAATAATCGAAGATGGAATAAAAAGTAAAATTGATATCGTTTCTTTATTTTTGGACTTACATTTTGCACTTCAGAACGTAACGATACCGCAAAAACTGTTGCATACGTCTGAATACCATAAGGAAAAAGTAGAAAGCGGCGAATGGCACGAAACGAAATGGCATTTTGAACATTGGAAGCAGAGATTTAAGGAAATATACGAAAAACATAATATAAATTACTTACTTAAAAGCGTCGATTTCCAGTACGATAAAGCGTTTTTATTTGATGACGGGAAGTATTTTAACGTAGTTAAAGATAGTGCTAAAAAGCTTATCTACGCAAACATAGATCATAAAGAAGATGTTATTTCTTTAAAGGGAATGGATTACTCAGGTGGGACAACACCGATTAATACAATTATTTGGGATATAGAAAATTGCATCGACGGCTTTGTCAGAGCGTTATTTTTCGTGTATAATAACTACATGTATTATAAAAATCAGAGCAAAAAGGCTAATGAAACACGATATACCGAAGAAGAAGCGATTTATACCGTTTTGGACATCTTGAACCTGAATGAGGGGAAAAAGAAGTATTTGTTCGAGAAAATACAAAAAGGCGACTATTTCTTTGAAAAAGCTGAAAAAGGCGAAGGTATGCGACGAGGATTTAATTTTACGGAAATCGAGGACAGCAATTATCACGATATGAAATCCGTGGTTAAGACTTTCAGTTTTCCGACGACACCTGAAGACGTAATTATAAATTTAACCGATAGAGCGATGGTTGTAGGCATATCTGCAACAGCTAACGTAAAGACGTGTATAGGAAATTACGACATAAAATATTTAGAAAAGAAGTTAGGCGAATGTTACATAACACCGACTATTGAGGATGAGAAAAGAATAGAAGAAAACTTTAATAATTTGGTTCGATCATTAAGCGGTCAATACAGAATCAATTCTGTAATCGTAGATAATTTCGATAAATTTTCAGATAAAGACAAATGTTTAGAGTACATTAAACTACTGTTTAAGGGCGAATATGAAGAGAAATACTCATCAATGCTAGACGATGATACAGTAAAAGATTATTATTTTTTGATTGAACTTAAACTGGCTTTTTTGTACAAAAAGATTTTTGAGAACGATATACATTCGCTTATTGCTTTTGAGAATCGGTTTCCGAACCCCGGTGATGTTTTCGATTTGGACAGATTGCATGAAATGTTTGATGATATTCGTGCGATAAATAGTTATGACGAAGTAATCTTTGAAGTAGTTAATGCTCAGGATTTTGACGAAAAGCTGAATAGTATAAAATCACAATTAGCACAAGGGAAAAGAGTTTATGTATTGACGACGTACCAAACTGTCGGATCTGGTAAAAATATTCAGTATAAAATTCCAGAATGTTTAAAACATACGGTTGTTTGCACCGAAAACGATACGCGAGAAGAAAAAGACTTCGAGGCCGTTTATCTGGCGACTCCTACAAATTTGCTGCAAGTATTGCGTAGCGACAGTGATGATAAATATTCGGATTTGGCAAAATATCTTTTTCATCAGGAATATTTGTATAAAAATGGGTATTTGACGTATGCCCACATGAGATACAACATTGCTAATGGTTTTAGAAAGACCTTTTTCGGCGGGAAAGATTCGTTCTATCCGAAAAACGGCGATTTGTATGCGCATACATTAAAGATAATCATTCAAGCAGTCGGAAGAATATGTCGTTGTCGAAACAAGAATAAGAACATATATGTTTTTGCGGATAAGGAAGTTGTTGAAAGAGTAGAATGCGCTTGTAGGACGAATAGGCCGCGTTTATTGAACGAAGAGTTTAAAGCGTTGTTGGATGTACAGACTTTTCCGACAATTGATATTAAAAAAATTCAAGAGTATTCGTCGCAAAGTAAAAGAACGCATTGTGAAATTAAAAATAAGGCTTGGAATGTTCGTAGGTCGTTGCAGGCAATAGTCGAATGGCAGAAGATAAGAGATTTTGTTTTAAAAAACCCCACTACTGACAATCCTGGTGAATACAAGGATTTATATTTTGAGTTTGACAATAAGTACGAGGGGTATTCCTTCAGTTTTGATTCAAAGTATAATATAGTAAATATAAAATTCGACACAAGAGAAGATATGAATCAAGTATCGGAACAGGCGTGTGATTTACCATTAATTTTGTCGACTAAAAATATTAAGAAGTTTTTTGTTGAAAACGGCTATGCGATAAAATTCGACAAGAAGCACTTTATAATGAATCCTTCGCTTTTTAAGCAAGTGTATCTTGGTGCTTTAGGCGAGGTTGTCGGGAAATATATTCTCGAAAAGGAACTTGGATGGGATTTAGAAGAGATAGATGATGTATCTCATTATGAATTGTTTGATTACAAGTTGAATAACATATATTTTGATTTTAAGCATTGGGATATGTTTAGAATCAACAATGATGAATATGTACAAAAAGTTCAACGCAAATTGAATAGGGTTAAAGGAGAAAAGGCGATAGTTATAAACTTAATTAAAAGAACCGATGCAAAGATAAAAGAAAGTGCTGACGAAATGGTAATTCAGGTGCCGTATTTAATCGATAGTGAATCCGGAACAATTAACTTTAAAATAATAGAAGAAATCGGAGAGTTAATTCTTTAGTGCAAATGAAAATAATTTGCGTAGCAAAACTGTTAGATAGAGTGGTTGGTGCTGTGTAGCTATTTCGTATGTGATAGCCAAGTGTGATGGTCTATAAGTCTTTTCTTATAGACCATCATTTTTATTTATTGTTTGAGGCATTGAAAAGCCCAAACGATATGATATAATTACGCAGAAACAAATCGGAATTTGAAGAAACGCAAGAAAAGTCGAGAATAATTCCGTTCCTTCTGCTATGCCAGGAGGGATGATAAAGTGACGGAAAAGATTTTAGCAGTTCAACAGATGCAGGACTATATCGCAGTGCATCTTTCAGAAAAGATCACTCTATGTGACCTTTCCCGCGCTGCCGGATACTCTCCTTTTTATTGCGCGCGAATATTTAAGGAGCTGACAGGACTTGCACTGGCGGATTACATCAGGCGGATTCGATTGTCCGAGTCGGCATTGCGTCTGCGTGACGAACAGTGCAAAGTAATCGATATTGCTTATGATTCCGGTTATGACAGCGTTGATGGATATCAACGGGCATTTCGCAACGCGTTTGGCTGCAATCCCTATGAATATGCAAAATCTCCTATGCCTCTCCCACTTTTCACCCCTTACGGCGTTAAATTCAAAACACTGTGGAAGGAGCAAAAATCAATGGAACATGTAGCAAATGTCTTTGTTCAGGTAGTAGAAAAGCCGGAACGCAAGGTTATCATCAAGCGAGGAAAAACGGCAAAAGAGTATTGGAGTTATTGTCAAGAAGTAGGCTGTGATGTCTGGGGTATTCTCACCAGCATGAAATCTCTTTGTGGAGAGCCTGTTTGTATGTGGCTGCCGGAGAAATATCGAAAGCCGAACACATCTGAATATGTGCAGGGTGTTGAGGTGACAACGGACTATACCGGCATTATCCCGGATGGTTTTGATGTCATCACTTTGCCTGCGGCAAAATACTTGATGTTTCAAGGCGAACCGTTCAATGAGGAGGACTATTGCCAAGCGATCGAAGCGTTACAGTTTGCAATGGAGCGATACGACCCATCGACAATCGGATATGCGTGGGACAAAACAAATCCCCGCATTCAGTTGGAACCTCGAGGAGAGAGAGGATATATCGAGTTGAGAGCGGTTCGATAACTCTGCCGACTGCAGAGAGGTAAAAAGATTGAAATTGTCCGACACACTCCCGAAAAGTGCCTTGAAAACGAGATTTTGTCGTACACACACATCTTTGTAGTACGAAAAAGCTACAAAACATAAAAAGCACAAGATTTAGTAGGTCTTGTGCTTTTTGTTGCTATATCTTGTGGTTTGCGCCCTTCGCGGAATATTTGAATTTGAGAGCTGCATTTTGACCTGTTTTTCGCTTGCCGAGCAGAAGAAGATAGAGCAGGCGGCATTGTCGAACAAGAAGCGGAAATTCATCGGGATCGTAATTTGTCTTTATTCGGGGCTCAGAATCGGAGAATTGCTTGCGCTTACTTGGGCAGATATTGATTTCACGAAAGGAATGCTTATCGTTTCGCTAAAAACAACAACGGCAGACTGATGACGAGTATGGGTAACTGGAAAACGCTCTATACGTCGGGATTTACCGCTTTCAAAACCTATCTGAACGGCAGACTTTGGTTTAACGTAAATTACGAATACAGCGACCTTGAAAAGACCTTCTTCGACAATTATTATGGCGAAGGTGGCGAATATATGAAGAAATCCTTTGACGAAATGACTTCATATATGACTTACATGCGCGATCAGGGCGATATAAACTTCAACGGCGTTGTTGTCAATGAAGTTACCTATTCGTGTCGTTCATATCCTTGATAGTGCGGTCGTATATATTGAATAATCTTACAAAATATATGCGTGAAAGCGGATATACATTAAAAAAGATATTATTGGAGATATCGAAGATAAAAAGTCCGGACATGCATTCGGAAAACAAAGTTTGTATCGTTAATCCTCCGACAAAGGTGCAAAGAGAAATATATGATCTTCTTCAAATCGAACTCCATGATTGTATAGGGTAATTTTACTTAGAAGTTAGGGTTTAAAACCGTAAGCGTTTCATTTCAGTACTTTGGGAAAATATCTTTTCAACTCGGCATAATCACGCCGAGAATGTAAAATAAAGTGTGTAAGTTAGAAAAAACGCCTTGCTTAAATTGCTCTATTTGAGAATTACCGAATTGTACGCAAAATGGAAGGGTTCGAGCGTTCAGAATTGAGCTATGGTCAGAAAGCAACTTATGGTCAATTCTAAGTTTCAAACGCTTATGCAAAAGTATGAAAATTTAATCTAATGAAAAAAACTTACACACTTTTCTTGACATTCCCTACGCATACAAAATCTTAGAGAATATCTTATTTTTTGAGATTTTTTATTTTTATTTATTCCCTTTTTTCTTTATCTATTACTTTCGGATATGGTTTTCCGCTTGTTCCTTAACTTTTTGTAAAAGAAGATTTGAGGTTTGTTCGCTATCGGCTTTTACCTGATAATAAATCTTCAACTTGGGTTCGGTGCCGCTCGGGCGGACGGTCACTTTTATGTTTTTTCCTACAAACGCCAAAACGTTACTTTTCGGAAGTTCGTTTATTCCGTTTGAATAGTCTATTAACGAAACTTTTTCATCGCAAAGCGTCTGCCATGGTGCTGTGCGAAGGTCGGTAACGATTTCGTCCATTTCTTTTTTGCCGCCTTTGCCCGGGAACGAGATAGACGTCAAGGCTGTTTTATAATAACCGTATTTTTCATACAATTCCGAGAGTTTATCCGCAAGCGATTTTCCCTGCAAAGCGTAATAGGCCGTCATCTCCGCAATGGTCATTGCCGCCGAAACGGAGTCTTTGTCGCGTGCGTGCGTGCCTACAAGGTAGCCGTAACTTTCTTCCATGCCGAAAACGTATTCTTCGTTGGCTGTAAGCTTGTCTATCGTTTCGCCTATATATTTAAACCCCGTAAGTACCTCTTTAACTTCCGCTCCGTAAGCGTTCGCAATTGCTTCGCACATGTCCGAAGTAACGATTGTTTTTACGATTACTGGCTTTTTATCGTCGGTTTTACGCATTGAAAATATGTAATCTTCCATCAATACGCCTGTTTCGTTTCCGTTCAGAAGTCGGTATTCTCCGTCCGCGGTTTTTACGGCAACGCCTGTTCTGTCTGCATCCGGATCGGTTGCAAGTACCAGATCGGCGTTTTCTTTTTTTGCGAGTTTTACGGCAAGTTCCAAAGCTGCGCGCTCTTCCGGATTAGGATAGGAGCATGTCGGAAAATTGCCGTCGGGGTTTTCCTGCTCGGGTACGACGATCACGTCTTTAATTCCGATCTCTCTTAAAATCTCTCTTACAGGTACGTTTCCCGTGCCGTTAAGCGGCGTATAAACTATTTTCGGCGTTGCAACGCCCTTTAACGAGAATAGCGAATATTTTTGAATTTCCTTTAAAAATTCTTTCTGTATGGTGTCGTCCAATACTTCGATAATCGACCTATATGGGCATATTTCGCTAAAATATCCGCCGGCTTCTATTTCTGCCAAAATGTCTTTCGCTGCCTCGTCCGTTATCTGGCAACCTTTTTTATTATACACTTTGTAACCGTTGTATTCTTTAGGGTTATGGCTTGCCGTTATGACAATTCCCGCCGAAGTTTTAAGGTATCTTACGGCAAACGATAGTATCGGCGTGGGCGTGAGAGTGTTGAAAACATAGGTTTTTATGCCGGCGCCGCTAAAAACGTCCGCCGCAAGAAAAGCAAATTCCCGCGACATATTTCTGCTATCGTAAGCGATGACGACGCTTTTGTTTCCTTTTGTCGTTTTGTTTATGTAGGCGGCAAGTCCGCGCGTCGCTCTCGAAACGACGTAAACGTTCATTCGGTTTGTACCTGCGCCGAGCTTGCCTCTCAGTCCGCCCGTGCCGAATTTTAAGTCGCAATAAAATCTATCGGTTATTTCTTTTTCGTCATTTTCTATGCTTTTAAGTTCATCGAACGTCTTTTTATCGTTTTTTACCGCGTTGAGCCAAATATTATAGTTTGAAAATATTGAAGAATTTGATTTATACATTTTCCACTCCGTAAGCGTTTTTTATTTCTTTCGATCAGCGGGATTATATCACAACGCGTTTTTTCTTTCAACAAAAACGGTTGCAAAAGCATTTCAGCGGTAAAAGTTGATATAAAACGACAGTTTTTTATAAATAAAATGTTACAAATTGATATTGAAAATGCGTTATGACGATAGTATAATGAAATACGTATGGGTTTTAAAAAATTGAAAAATTGACAATTGTCGGCGTAACGATATAAGTTACATAGCGGAGATAAGCGGTTGTATGTTAAAAATCGGATTTTTAGGCGACAGTATAACGGCAGGGGCGGGCGCGAGCGCACCCGGGAAAACGTACGCTGCCGTTTTATGTGAAAAAATCGGAGCAAAAGAGATAAATTACGGGGTAGGCGGAACGCGCATTGCGCGACAGAAACGAGCTTCGGAAGATAGTCTGTATGACGAGTATTTTTTGCAAAGAGCAAAAAAAATAAACGAAGACCTTGATTTTTTATTCGTTTTCGGCGGAACGAACGATTACGGTCACGGCGATGCTCCGTTCGGCAAGCAATCGGACGATACGGACGATACGTTTTGCGGTGCGTTGAATAATTTACTCGGTTACCTTACCCGAAAATACCCGAAAAATAAAATTTGTTTTGTTTTGCCTACGTTCAGATACGGGGAAGAAAACCCGGGCGGAGAATGCGGTAAGGCGAACGGGAAACCGCTTTCGGAATACAGAAAACAAATAGTGCGTTCCTGCAAAAAATTCGGCGTGGATTGCCTTGATATTTGCGACGTGTTTCCCGAACCGATGACGAAGGCGGGAGACGAATATACCGTTGACGGACTGCATCCGAACGATCTCGGGCACAATCGGATCGCTGAAAAATTATATAAATATCTGCTCGAATATAACAAATTGACTTAAGGTGAAAATATGAAATTTGAAAAATATAAAGATAATCCGATACTTAGACCCAACGCCGAAAACGAGTGGGAAGAACGTTGCGTTTTGAACCCCGCCGTCGTGTATGACGACGAAACGCAGGAGTTTATAATGCTGTACCGTGCGGCGGGCAACGACGCTCGCCACCAAATAAAACTTGGTTTAGCCACGAGCAAGGACGGAATAAATTTTGTCCGCAAAAGCGACAAGCCCGCGTTTGAAGGGCATCACGACGATCCCGACGGCGGTTGTGCGGAAGATCCGCGTCTTATGAAAATAGACGGCGTTTATTATCTGACATATGCCGCAAGACCGTATGCGCCGGGCAGATATTGGTTAGAACCTTACGTTGAGGGCGTAACGAAAGCTCCGAGATATCTCGACGAAACCGACTTTTTTTGCGACGGGCTTCCGTCGTTTGCAAACGATAACATAACGGTAACTTATCTTGCCGCGACGAAAGATTTCAAGACTTTCAAAAAATTCGGGCGTATTACCGAAGTTGCGGTTGACGACCGTGACGCCTACTTGTTCCCCGAAAGAATAAACGGCAAATACGTTATGATTTCGCGCCCCAAATTTAAAAACGCGGGGGTAAAAATGCCGTCGATCTGGATATCGTTCGGCGACGATTTAATCGATTTCTGCAGCCCCCAACTTTTAATGACGGGAAACGAATGGTGGGAGTGTCAGCGCATGGGTGGCGGCACGCCGCCTGTAAAGACGGATAAAGGTTGGTTTATGCTCTATCACGGCGTGGACGAAAAGGGCGTTTACCGCGTGGGTGCGGTACTGCTTGACCTTGACGATCCGAGGAAAATTATCGCAAGAACGAAAGATTTTCTTATGGAGCCCGACAGTGATTTTGAGTTGGAAGGGTTGTACGAAGGGTGTGTTTTCCCGACGGGCGCGGTCGTAAAAGACGGAACTTTATTTGTGTATTACGGTTGTGCGGATATGTATATCGGGCTTGCGACGTGCGATTTTGAAAAACTGATCGCATATCTCTATAACGAATGTCGAATTTGAACTATAAAATAAAAAAACGGAGAGGCGTATATTGCATTGCCTTTCCGTTTTTTGCTAACTCTTTTTTCTGAACCGCCCAGGCGTTACGCCGTAAGCGTTTTTAAAATAAGTGTTGAAACTCGAAAGATTTGTAAAACCAACGAATTCGGCGATATCGATTACTTTCATATCGGTAGTCACCAGCAGGTTTTGTGCGTATCTTAGTTTATGCTCGATAAGAAATCTGTGCGGGGTAGTGCCGAACTTGTTTTGAAATATTCTTGAAAGCTGCATACGCGAATAGTGTAAAAGATTGCATAAATCCGCCACGTTGTAAGATAAAAAGCCGAGGTCTTTCATTGCTTTGTTTAACTCGTTAACCCACTCGGTCTGACTGTCGATGTCAATGTAATCTGCACTTTTTCTGTAAAGAAACTGCATAATCAGCATTACCGCGCCGCATAAAAGCCCGTTGTATTTTTCGCTTGCGTCGTCGGGGAGAAGAAGTGCCTGGTGTACGATTTCGTTTATTTGTTTTTCAAGCTCGGGCGGAAATCCGTGAGTTCTCTTCATCGATCTGAGCGTATCGAAGAAATTGGGCGAGAACATTACGGCAATATCTCTTACGGCTTGTTCTCTTGCTATGACGTTTATATAGCGCAATTTTTCGTTGCCCGATTTTTTCAGACAGTGCACGTCGTCCGTAGTGGAAAAGAATAATTGCCCTGCGGAAATGCGGTTTTTCGTTCCGCTTGAAACGTTGACGAGTTTTCCGTCCGTCAAAAGGGTAAATTCCCAATAATCGGCGTGTCCGTGAATCGTCGGAAAGTCAAATGTGTTGATGTGATAGGAAAAAGATATCTTATCGATAAATTTTTCCACGCGTTTACTCGTTGCGTTGTCGCACTCAAAACCAAACTTGTGCATAGCGTAATTATATATCCGAATAAGGCGTTTGTCAATCTTATTTGATTGTTATTTTGATATCTTTTTAATCAAAAATGCGTTTATGTTACAATTTGTTATTTCCAAGATTATTTATGTGAAAAAATGATATAGATAAACGGATAGAGAATAAGTTAAAATGATAGCGTGAAAAATAAAGTGCATTTAGTGCATAAAAGGAGTTTTTGTGAATTTTAAGTTTACAAGGTATGCGGGTAACCCCATACTGAAACCGAATGCGAATAATCAGTGGGAAAATTTGTGTGTTTTAAATCCCGCCGTTGTCTTTGACGACAAGACGAATAAGTTTGTCATGATTTATCGGGCAGGCGGCGATGAAATTAAACATAATATAAGGTTGGGGCTTGCCGTAAGCGACGACGGTTATAATTTTGTTCGTCAGAGCGACGAGCCGATATTCGACGTTGACGAAAACGACGCCGACGGCGGTTGCGTCGAGGATCCCCGCGTGGTAAATATTGACGGAATATACTACATGACGTATGCCTCCCGCGCTTATGCGCCGGGCAGATATTGGCTTCCTTACGAGCAAAGGTCAGAGGAGGCAAAGGCGTGGAAACGCCCTCATGCGGACAGCGAGCCTTGGTTTTTAAGAACGAACGAAACCTTGACGTACCTTGCGATTACCAAAGATTTCGTTACATATAAACGCCTTGGCAGAATAACCGACGCGAGAGAAGACGACAGGGACGTTGTAATTTTCCCGAGGAAGATAAACGGAAAATTCTATATGATATCCCGTCCGGTTATCGACGGCGATCGTTCGATGTGGATATCTTCGAGCGATGATCTTATGGAATGGCGTACGCGTCAAAAGTTGTATTCGGGCGTGGAAGAATGGGAAAGCGGAAGAGTTGGCGCGGGGTGCCCGCCGATAGAAACCGAAGACGGTTGGGTTCTTATCTATCACGGCGTAAGCAAGACCGACAGTTGTTATCGGGTGGGACTTATGCTTTTAGATAAAGAAAAACCCGAAAAGATTCTGGCGCGTACAAAAGACTTCGTGCTTGAACCCGCTGCCGATTATGAAAAGAGCGGGTTGTATCAGGGTTGCGTATTCCCGACGGGTGCGGTTGTAAAAGACGGAACGCTTTACGTTTATTACGGCTGCGCGGATAAATATGTTTCTTTGGCTACGGCAAAGATGGACGAAGTGTTGAAGTGTTTAAAACTTCCCGAAAATAAATTTTAAGCAAAAGGAGAAAATGACATGAAAAAACTAACCCAAATAGTGGCTGCGGTTTTAAGCGTAATAACCGTTTTTGCTTTTACCTCCTGTGGAAGAGAAAATCAGGATCAGACCATAGACAAAAGCAAATTGCAGTTATACGTTAAATACTATAACGGCGGTTTCGGCGACGAATGGCTTAAAAAGTTAGGCTCCGAATTTGAAGCGATGTATGACGGATACGACTTCGGCGGCGGCAAGGTGGGCGTGCAGATATTCCCCGAATATACGCGCGGTCAGCTCACCGGTCCCAGTTCCATGAAAGGCAACAGAAATAACGTTTATCTTCTTGAGAACATCGATTATTACAGTTATGTTTCGGAAAACAGTTTTCTCGATATAACCGACGTTGTGAACGATAATGCGGTTACCGGACTTGACAAAAAAGAAACGGGTAAGACGATCGCCGAAAAAATACCCGCCGCATATAAAGAATTTTTGAACGTCGGAAACAAATATTATGCGTTGCCGTTGTTTGAAACGTCGATAAATCTCAACTATGATATAGATTTGTTCAAACAAAAATGCTTGTATTTCGCCGCGGGCAAAACTGCGGAAAACTTCACTGAAGAAGATTTCAGAAACGAAGATAAAGTAAGCGAATTATTCGTAAGCGATGCCGACGAGGCGAAAGCGTTCGGTCCCGACGGGAGCGAAAGCACGGCGGACGACGGACTGCCCGCAACGTATAAAGATTTCCGCGCTTTAACGATTCAGATGAAGATCGTAGGCGTAACTCCGTTTGTGTGGAACGGCGACGAAACGGGTTATCTCACAGGTCTTATAAACGATATGTGGGCTAATAACGAGGGTGCGGAGCAG